>Ga0209208_10008436_pt1 | contig 13734 bp, 4 predicted proteins | sample S1TSphfallax_3_FD_187694 | JGI IMG/M metagenome (GOLD analysis project Ga0209208, IMG submission 187694) | Host-associated microbial communities from peat moss isolated from Minnesota, USA - S1T2_Fd - Sphagnum fallax MG (SPAdes) (version 2) | ecosystem: Host-associated > Plants > Peat moss >...
TCTTCAAATTCAAACTTTATTGTCTTTCAAAGGGGGGCTTGAATCCTTCAAACTCATTGCAAAAGAAGGTTTGGAGTCCTTTAATTTGAACTATCACACTATTGATTCAAATGGTATTTCAAATTAGGTTTCTCTTAACCATCAACTTATATTTTATGGGTATTCTAGGGACTCTATTATATGCCACATGAAGTTGAAGGAGGCTACTAGGTATCATTTTATTTGGTTTTGGCAAGCTTTACTATAGGGTAAAGCCCGAGGTTGTGCACTTTATTAGATTAGCAGATTTTTACCCACATTTGTATGATTCTTAAAATGAGGGACATATATATATTTCAATTATCAACTTAGGAATATACCCATTTACCTGCCACTCCTCAAATTTTCAAAGAATTCATTTTTTATATAACCATTATTATCAAAATTAAATTAAATTAAAGAACTGGCTAGAGAACCACCAGTTTTTTTTTGTCAATTCTTTGATGAAAACCATATGTCCTTTAAAGTTTTTGAAATAATCAAAACCAACAATTCTTTAAAACTTCAAAGAATTTTGTGAATGTCCCATGTGAATGTGAAATGTGAATGTGAAATTTTGGAAATTTTATGTTAAAAAATCAATTATTTTAATAAAGAAATCTCTAAAAGTCATTGTATTTCTATACATGGTTCAAGTATGTAACACAAAATATATAAGGATGTTTACTGTTTTTCCCTTCATTTTTAATATTCAAATTTGGCTATATCAACTTATGGAATGATTGCCACCTTGACTAAATCACAAAATTTGAAAAATTAAATTAAAAAAATTGCCTCTTGTAGGTGTAAGGAGCTTCTTCATTTTATTGTTCACAAATATAATGATTGTACAAATCACACCTAATTAAAAACCTACCATCCCAAATTAACTACATTGATCACAATAATAAGTGTGGATACAAAAATAGTGTGGTCCTCACTAAAATGTGTGTACATGATTAAAATGGAAGTTCATTACCGTATTGTTGGGTTTCTCGAATTCTATTAAATTATGCATATCAATTCCTTGTCCATGGAATAAGTCATGCCATTTACAATTGGAATATTTGGACCACACTAATTTTCCATGCACATATCTCTAGTGTGCTCCACACTAATATTTTGTGTAGGAAATTCAAAATGCATGTAAACAAAAGGAAAACAAATTAATGTTATCAATTAATGTACCAAACTAAATATTGTGTGAACACTTTAACTAAGCCCCACTCATACATGAGGAACCACAATTTTTTCCTCTTCATTACAAGAGCATTAAGGAGTCAACTTTTTGAGCAAATCAACATGTCCCCTAATTATCCTCTTTCAGTGTTGATTGGAGACATAGGAATAAACAGTGGTGTTATAATTTGAAGTAGAATGTCATTTTCTAAACATATATAAATATGATTATATTTTGTCTAAAACACCAAACATGAAGACAAATTCCATTATGACCATTCACATGTCAATTGGAAAGGTTTCACAAAGTAGAATGAGGATGAAAGTGGCCACAACAATAGCCAACCTCAATACACAACTGTTGGAGATTACATCTTCTCCCATGCCAATTCCCTCCAAATTTTGGCTTCTTTCATAAAAGTGTCCAATCTTTGGTCTAGACAAGTGTGCAATGTGACAATCCTAATTCTTTTTCACCCAAAGCAAATATTGATGCAATTGTAATGAGGAATATGGACATAAGCTCTAAAAGTAAGGACCTTGATCCAAGTAGGATTTGCAAAGATGTTTTAACATCTCCAATTCCAATGGCTTCCTTACAACAATTGAGAAGTAGAATTTGAAAAACTCACCTCTTTTGGATTTGCTGAAGCTAGGTGTCTTGACACAATAATTTGCTCTACTTACAACTCATGCTCCATATCGACTTGTAAATGTACTATTCCACAATTTAGTTCACTACATTATGAATGAAAAAAATTTGGAAATTTAGATAATTCTATTGGAGGTCAAAACTTAAATCATAGTATTAAAAAATCCTTGTTCATATATTATTCATTTCAACCTAGTTTGATTGTTTAGAAACTTACCTTTCATTACTATAGAAGTGAGGTGCAATTTACTAGCCTAAATCATTATTGGTCTTTAAAAGTGAAATAAGTTGATTGCATTTTACTAGTTTCACCCTGGTGAAGTTATTTCATTATAATATCACTATGTAAACATCATGTCAATATGTAAACATCATGTTTCATTGTTAGTTAACATAATTCATTATTATAATTTATTATAGTAAGTAAATTTATTTCTATGTTTTTTTAAATATTATATTTATGTTATTTTATGATATATTATACATTATTTTTAACTACTTTAGTTATTCTAACTTATATTTTATGTTATTATAAACTATTATAAATTATTGTACCCTAAACTATTATACGTTATTTTACCTTAAGGTATCTTAACTAGTTTATTACAAGTTTTTAAGTTATTTTATATTGAATTATTCAACTAACTTTAAATTATACCTTAGGTTCTTTTATTTTTAATTAATATGCGTTATTTCAAATTATACTTAAAGTTATTCAAGGTCATTATACTTTATGTTAACTACAATAACTTAAAATAATCTAAAATAAAATATAATGACCTAAAGTAAAATTAACTTGAAATACAAAATAATAACCTATGAAAAATAATTTAAGATACCCTACAATATAATAACTACCAATAGCCTATGATATTATAACATAGAATATCCAACAATTATTTTATAATACAATAATCATCAATAATTGTAATATAACATACAATAACCAACAATAACTTATAATACAATAACCATTAATAAAATAACCATCAATAACCATTAATAGCCATTAATATAATAGGCATTAATAACCACTAATATCCACCAATAGAATATTCACCAATGGCCATCAATATAATAACATTAATAACCACCAATATCCACAATAAGTTATTCATTAATAGTCATTAATAGAATAACCACCACTAGCCACTAATATAAATAATAGTAACCATTAGTAAACACCAATAGCCATTAATAAACATCAATATCCACCAATAGCATACCCACCAATAACCATTAATAAACACAAATATCCACCAATAGCATCGGCACTAATAGCCATCAATAAAATAACAACCAATAGCCACCAATAGAATAGCTACTAATAAGCATCAATAGAATAACCACCAATAACCATTAATAGTCATTAATAAAATAACAACCAATAGCCACGAATAGAATAGCTATTAATAAGCATCAATAGAATAAGCATCAATAACCATTAATAAAATAATCACCAATAACCACCAATAACCATTAATATAATAGCCACCAATAATCATTAATATAATAACCACTAATAGCCATTAAAATAATAACCAATAATAAACACCGATATCCACAAATTAAATAACCACCAATAGTCACCAATAATTATTAATAGAATAGTCACTAATATCCATTAATAAAATAGTCACCAATAGCCATTAATAAAATAGTCATTAATAGCCACCAATAGAATAACTACCAATGGCCATTAATAGAATAACTACAAATGGTCATTAATATAACAACCACCAATAGCCACCGATAGAATAACTACCAATGGCCATTAATAGAATAACTACAAATGATCATTAATATAACAACCACCAATAGCCACCAATAGAATAACTACCAATGGTCATTAATAGAATAATCACTGATAGCCACCAATAGAATAACTACCAATGGCCATTAATAGACCAACCACCAATAACCACCAATAGAATAACTACAAATGGCCATTAATAGAACAACCACCAATAGCCACCAATAGAATAATTACCAATGGCCATTAATAAAATAACGACCAATAACTATTAATAGAATAACCACTAATAGGCATTAATATTCACCAATAAAATAAGTACCAATAGCCATTAATAACCACCAATAACCCTAATAGAAGAACAACCAATAGCCATATATTAGAATTGTTTAGGATTGCCAAAAAAAATCTAAGGTGAAATAATTTATAATAGACAAAAGTAACTTAAGGTGAAATAACCTATAATAACTTTAAATTGTTAATAATAACATAGAATAGCCCAAAAAACTTACAATAAAAAAAAAATTACCTAAGGTGAAATAAACTAAAACAGCCCAAAATAACTTAGAATAACCAAAAGTAGCCTAGGGTGAAATAGCCAAAATTAACCAAAAGTAATTAAGAATAGCCATAAATAGCCGTAAATAATGTAGGGTGAAATAATTTAAATTAATGAAAAATAGTCATATAATAATGGAAAGTGGCTTAGCATAGCATAAGTAATATTATTAACAAAAATCTTATCAATTTATTAAACTTTGTTTTTTCAAAAGAATGGTCACTGAAATGTTATTGAATAATGATATTCAATTTTTTTTTTGTTCAAATGATTTTAAACTTTCAAAAGGAAATAAATTTAATTATGTACACCATTGAATTTTTAAAAAAAATAAACTCAAATCATTTCATTTGAATAAAATTTCAATAAAATATGAATTTTCAAAGTTTATGTCTTTATAATGTTTAAAATGAAGTATTTGATAAATAAAATGTAATGTAACAAATTATCACAACAAGTGAACTAGTTTGATGGTAAGGGTGTTTGCATCCATTCCAAAGGTCAAGGGATCAAACCTCATGAATGGTGTTGTGTATGGTCAACAATGGTGTGTTGACCAAATATTTTCTTATTTAATTCTTATAATATGTGTCAAGGTTGATTAAAAACTTAGCTTAGATAATGACATGTGTCAACAAATCATAGGTTTAAAAAGTCATGAAATTATCAATAATATTATATATTAAATAATTATATTTTAATTGATTTTCATGTTGGTTAGTTAATTAACTAGCAAGTGAATGGTTTAATAAATTTGTATTTCACTTTAGAGTAACCTTGTTTCACTAGGTACTAGTGAAAATTCATTGTTTGTAGCAACTAATCCCTGTCCACTAGGGGGTTAAACAATTCCACCATGTAAAAAAATGTCCAAATTCATTCAAAATTTAATGAAACCCACAGTGAACTAATATGCATTTTGTAATAGTGTTTCTAAGTTGCAAAATCTTAGCTGTGGAATCAAATCCAACCCCTGGAATCCTTCTTGCACAATACAAAATATAAAGTTAAAGCTTAATCCACATGTTACACAAATGGAAAACAACTGAAATTGAATAGGAAGTATACTTTCTCATTATTGTTCCTAGAAGGCGATTCCACAACTCTCTTTTCAATGATGAGTGCTTCATGTTTGTTCAAAAACATTTCTTCCGCATCAAGTTTTCACCTTTTAATGCAATTAACTATATTCTAGTTTTTCTCTCCACAATAAAAAAGAAATCATATCATGAATGTAGAAATTAGAAACCATAATTCGGATTTTAATATTCTTTACATTGACCATATAATCTTAAGTTCATAACTCAGACAAAATAGAGGTTGTAGAACATTTTTCTTCTCTCACTTATGCCTTTCAGTTTTCATCAGCATCCAAAATGTGATCGTGAAGTGTCCTATCACCCTACATAATAGGAACCATCTTGTTCAAAAAAATGATGATGGAGAACCCTTAAAAAATATATTCGAAACACATGAAAAATTTCCTGAAATTCAACATTTTCCTTCAAGAATTAAAAATGCCAAATTGAGATTTTTTAAAAAAGGTGGGTGTGAGAAAAAGTTTCTTGGGATGGAATTTCACCATCTCCAAAAATTTCTTGCAATAAAGGCCCATGGTTGGCAAAGGAGTGACCTTGGCCATCGTTGAAACCTCATCACGATCCCAATTTCAGGAATGACTTCGACCATTGCAGAGACCTCCCCACAAGCCCCTCTTAGGATCAACCTTGGCCATTGTTGAAACCTCCTTGGCAAACCAACATGGGAGTGATCTTGGCCATTGTTAAAATGTCCTTGATAAGTTGATTTTGGAGTGACTTCGGCCGCCACCGAAAGCTCCCTTTGAACCCTGTCCGAGAACAACCTTGATCATAGCTAAAACCTCCCCGATAGCTTGGCTTGGGAGCAATATCAGCCATTACCAAAACCTCACTAAAATTTTAACCTAAATGTGACCTCGACCATTACTAAGACCTCCCCATAAGCCCCACTCAAGAATGACTTTAGCCATCATCAAGACCTTTTTGCAAGCCTCACTTGGGAATGACCTTGGCCATTGTTGAAACCTCCCTTACTACTTAGCCCAAGAGCGATCTCGACCATCACCAAAACCTCTTCAACAAGCTAGCCTAGGAATGACCTTGGCCATCATTGAGACCTCCCCACAAGCCCTGCTCAAGAGCGACCTCGGCCAACACTAAGACCTCCCTAGTTTCCTAGCCTGAAAGCAATATTAGCCATTGCTAAGACCTCCCCATGAGTTCGATTTGAGAAAATTGCCTTTCAACAACAACAAAAAAAGTGGATGGGAGTTCCTTTGACCTCGCAAATGCCATTATTCTTTTGAGCTTTGGCCTGAACTTGTTGGAGCTCCTCAAATCCATCTCCTCCAACATCCAAAGAAAAAAAAAAACAAAACATGAAATTGGAGAGAGGAGAAAGGAGCTTACCTCTTGCTTTGTTGTTATCTGCACTTGAAAAACCTCAACCTAAAATTAAGGAAGAATCACATATTATACACTTTGAAACCTTAATACTTTTTGCAAAAAATGAAACCTTAATACTTGAAAAGTCAACATTTTTCTTACCTTTTCCTCTATTTCTTCTTGGTGTTACAGCATGAAATTCCTCCTGCTTGCTTATGCCTTGTCTTTTCCTTTCATGTGTTGTTTTGAGTTTGTCCACAGAAAAGACTGTTGTCACCTCTTTGCTTAGGCTTCAATGTTATTTCTTTATGTTCTTGCATTTGAGGAATGATATCATGTGTTAGGTATTAAAAACCTTTCTACCAATTTGAATTTATATTACCTCCTCTTTGTTTGAAAATTACTATTACCATTGTAAATAAAAGGAGTATCAATTTATTATTAACCTATTATTACAAGAATATAAATACTATTAACTATTTAATTGTTTTGTGATTCCAAGGGAATGTACAATAACTATGTTGATGATTTGGCCATTATTTTTTAAAGAGTCAGTCAAACAATAATGCAGCGGTTGTAGTTTTATTCATCCTTTTGCATAGTTTTTCAATATTGCCCAATTGATTAAAGTTTAGAAAATCCTAAAATTGCAACTAAAGTCTGGAAAATCTTAACACACCTTACTCATAATTACATTTACACTTAATATTGAGTAATTTTGGAAATTATGGCATGATATAGGTGGAATGGCCGCTTGTTGTCTATGTGGGTGTTGATGTTAGGCAAACTAGTTTTGCACGACTATTTTTTATGGTTAAATGTTAGAAAAGAAAAACTTTAAATATAATGTGAAGTTGGAAAATTTAATTATTACCAAAGTTTTTTATTGCCAATGTTAGAAATAATACATTCAAGATCTCTACTATATTTTTTTCAAATTTTACTTGATAACCAAAAACACACAATGATGTTTACACAATTGTGATGGTCAAAAATTGCATTTCATAAAAAATTTAAGCCATGTTAATCTTTAAGTAAATGGTTTTTTTTCTCACCCCAATTTACAATATGTTTGCAATTTGTTCCACCCAAGCAAATGTAATTAATTTATTAATCCACAAATGATAATGCCAATGAAATCTCATTTTAAAAACTTTATCTTTTATTTACATTAAAAAATGGAACCTAGTACCTTCTTCACATTCACAACATATATATATCTCATTTAGATACGTGCCTCACACTATTAGGTGAAATTTCCTTAAGGTTTACCAAAATCTTGTTTCATCGACACCCTTTTCTACCTTTTTTACCTAGTCCTTTTTTACCATGTAAAGACACATTTATGGATGATTTTTTGATGGAATCCATAATTATAATAGTTTAAAATATAGTCCTTCTAAAATGCTTGACAACTTTTGATTCATTATTGTTTATGGGGATCAAAATATAGGGTAAAAAAGGATTATAATAAGGACTAAGCCTTTTTAATTTTGTGTGGTACACCTTAAAGGATTTTCATCCTATTAATTTTTAATAAAAATATAATTGACTTCAGATTAGTTGCCACACTTCCCCAAATCAAATAGTATCCCTATTTTTAGATTTGCCTGGTGATCCCAATGAAGTGTGATGAAGGTTTAATTAATTGATCCAATGGTCATAATAAATATAATTTTTATTGGATGAATTGTTTAACTCAATCCCTTGAAAATCTATACTTGATGATAATGGTCATCAATGATGAACATATCTGTCTTTTGCACTTTTGAAAGTTTCCAACTAATATTTCAAAACAATTGTGCCTTTTTCACCATGCCTTTGGAAATGACAAAATTAGGTTTGATCACCATGTTTGGATAAACATGCTTTGGAGTTTTGTTGCATTTTGTTTGTCGCTATGGATGTGTGTTTGTTCTATTGGTACATGTCATGATCATCACTGCCATGTTTTTAAAAAAAATTGAGGTGAAATGGGTTTATATTATGATCCAATGGGATAGGAAATTTAAATTGTATCTTGCAATTTTTGATTAAAAACTTTGATAACTTATTTTAATGATGGGCCAATCAAAGAGGTTCATTGCTAAGATGCTTAGTTGTGATATATGCTTATACTTTGAATTGAAATACTTGCATGCAAAAATTGTGACATGGCCCTTCTATATTTTTTATTTTTTATTAATATGATTTTTTTTTCAATCTAGAGTTTTTTCCCTGATCACAAGGTTTTAGTTGAACTATTAGTGTTCAACTAGATGTTGTGATTATTTGTGCAATAACTTATAACTTAATAATGATACAAATTCATATGTAATATTTTATTCAAAAATATAGTTCCAATAGTTTGACTATTAAATATTAATTGCAAGTAACATGCTTAATTATTATGAATTTATTAATTATACTAAATAACTAACTATTAATCTAAAAAAATTGTAGTTCATATAATTAAATTAAAATTAACTAACTAAATAATTATGTTAATAAGACTAAATAATTTAGATTTACATAAAGAATAATTATTCATCAAATAATAATTAAATAAATATTTATCTAAGTTAGGGATATTTAATAAAGAATTAAATAAATTCGTCAAGTAATTTATTATTTCATCAGAAATTATCAAATAGTTAATTATCTAAATTCAGTAAAAAAAGATATTTGGATACATATAATTAATTTAAATGTGAAATTAAAAGCAATGTGTACAATATATTTTTAATGTTCAATTTGGGTGTACATATGGATAGGCCTATTTATAATTTTATTTTTTCTACCCAAATTCATATTTAGTTTGTATTTTTATTGATGAAATATTTGTCAATAATATATTCATGATTAAATATTAATTAATTTAATTATTACAAACTAGTTACTTAATTGAATAATCCACTATTAATATGAATTATAAATAAATTTGATCAAGATAATTAATTTATAATTAATTCAAGACAATAATATTTTTTATAAATTCAGATGACAAGTGACTAATTATATGAATTAGTCAAATAATTGAAGAAAATATTATTTAGTGAATTAAAATTATTAATTGTCTTATAATAATTATCCAAATTTATTAATTAACTAATTTTTTGAAATGGATTAATTAATTTAGATAATTAACTCACTTATTAATTAATTAAAATAATTAATTCACTTATATAAACTAGAATAATTACTAATTCAATTGTATGACTTGCATTATGAAAAGCAAACACAAAGCACGTGGGAAAAATATTTTTGTAGTTGTAACTCAATTTGCAATTAAAAAATAACTTAAGAAAATAAACCCATATGTTTTGTCTTTGAATTGCATGTACAAATTATATAAAAAGGTGTCTTATCTTATGTGAACTCGCATTAAAATACACATGCCATTTTGAGATGAGCTAAAAAATGCTTAACCTAAAAGCAAAACATAAAATTTAAAAGAAAACATGATTATTATTTAATCCACATAACTTGAAATTTTTCTACCTACTTACCTACCTATGTAAAACCCAAGAGATGTTAGATTTGGAACCAGAGCCTGTGGTTTTGTCTAATCATGGGATATTTGTAATATTTAGAAATGATTCAAATGATTTTTTTAATTTTGACCATGGCATCAATGTTGGTGCTCCTTCATCCAAGGCATGTATTTATAATGTTTAGAAGCAATAATGTTTATACCACAGTACCTTTTGCAAATAAATAGGTCCTATTTTTCTACCTACCTATGGCTATGTACCAACTTACTTAGTTATTAAGATAAATATTTTATTTTATTCAAAATTCAAGTAATATGCTATGTGGCAATTTTTTATATTGTGCCACCTATTGTAACATCAGACCATCATTAAAAATCAAAATAGACGATGGAGATCAATACTTTTAAAATAAATTAAATATAAAAACATTCATAGTGTCACATGTCAAATTTTGACAAATGGATGAAATTTAGTAATGTCAACATGATGTTATGGCTATAGTTGTAATGGAATTACATAGTAATTGAAAATCAGTTGTTTCAACAAAGTTACAAACTAAATTGTAATGAATTGCACACTATATACAATGAGTTGCAACTCTTGCAACTCATGCAACTTGTCCAATATCATTCATAACGTAGAAATATGGTGAGTTGTAAATGGTCATTGCAACTCAAACTGAGTTGCAAGGCCACTTGCAAAACACCCTTATAACTATTATTAGTACTACAACTACAAAAGAAGGTTTAAGGTTTACTAATGTTAAATTTTCCTATAAGTATGTGCACAAGGTAAAGACAATTTACAATAATTTCCCTAGCGTCAATGTATATTAACTATATAATAATTGTTGCCTTATGGTTTGAATTGGAAAAGCACCCATATTAGGTGTAAGCATGATCGCAATAATGGTAAGCTCTTCTTGATTGGGCAACCTTGCATGTTTAGTATTCCATTATTGATTTACTAAAGTTGAATATTTCAATTTTCCTTTCACATATGTTGAATTGTTTGAATCATGGATTCTTATATGACCTTTTAAAAATTAATGTGGTTCCTTATTTTAAAAAGGGGATTTCTTTTTTCAAAGGCAACAACATCAAATGCCTTACTATGTATAATGATTTATATGATGCACCCTCAACCTCCTTGATGAATTCAATGGCGAGTTTAAAAATGAAAACAACAAAAGGAGAAGGAGTAAAGGCGCGCTCCTTGGCTCGTAGCACTTTGAAGGTAGAAGGGCGTGTTGGAGCTTTGGGACGGGACTAGGAAGATTGACAAGCACTTCATTTACTCACATAGACTTGCATAAACCAAACAACAAGTTGGTTAGTGCGTAATTGTAGCATTTTGGTGCACAGACGAACCACAGGCGAACATGGACTCACAAGACTCACCACGACCCGGACTTGAGGGAAGTCACCACCTTCCCCCTTATAGTATATTTTGTGCCTAGCCACGAGACTAACACCCAAATGTCATTTTATCTCGAAACTCCCAAATGGGAGTCTCGAAATTCCCACAGTTGGGACTTTCGTGATTTTGGGTGATGCGCTCCCAAGTCCCAAGTTAGGCCCAAGATGGGCCTTGGTTTCTAAAACAGCGGAATTATGGGGACTTGAGGGCACGTTCCCAGCTCTCAACACTAAAAGGGGAAGAGGGGTGTGTTGAAGCTCCGGGATGGGACTAGGAAGAGGGACAAGCTTTAGTTACTTATTGGAACTTGCATCAAGCCAACCAACAAGTTGGTTAGTTCGCATTCTGGAGCACCTTTGGTGCTAGGACAAGCCACGAGCAACTCTTGACTCACAAAACTCACCACGGCTCGGACTCGGGGGAAGCCACCACCTTCCCCCATATAATATTCTCTACGTTACTCTGCGGCACCCACATTCGAATGGCTTTTTGTCCCGGGACTCCCAAGGAGGAATCCCGAAACTATCCCGGTTTGGATTCCCGAGACTTCGTGAATTCATAATTATTTGCTCAGGCCTTGGATTAGGATGAGGTCTGAAGCAAACTTGTATATTTTTTTGAGAACTTTCTAATGGTGTGTCACACTCCATTTGCACACACCAGGGTCGGGTCGATTCTCGACTTTTAGTGGTCGAAAGTTAAACTGTTTGTTTGACTCTCGACCCTTTTTTTTTTGTCATAACTTGTGCTACAGATGTCCAAATGGCTCATGTGAGGCCATTTTCGACATCTACATTTCAATAGCTTTCCCATGACATGAAGAACGTCTCAAGGCGAAGTTTTGACCCTTGCAATGGAGCTTTGAAGTTTCGGGAGTCTCGGAGGACTCCCAAGTCCCCATTTTGGGAGTGTGAGTGTCATCCTCACACTCTACCAAAAGTGGGGTTGCAACATTGGGGGCCCATAACTTTGCGTGTAGACCTCTGATTGAGATGAGGTATGAAGTAAAATTGTAGCCCTGTTGAGAGTTTTTTCCAACAGTATGTTACACACCACTTGCATACAAGGAAATTGGGGTGATTCCCAACTTTTAATGATCATAAATCAAATTGCCAATTTGACTCCCAACCCTTCTTTTGGCTATCATTTATGTGTTAGATGTCCAAATGGGTCATGCGAGCCCATTTTAAACATTTACGTTTTAAAATCTTTCCAATGATATAAGGAACTTTTTAATCCAATGGGTTTTGACCCCTACAATCGCTCTTTGGAGATTTAAGAATCCATTGAGATTCCAATTCTCAAAGTGGGAGCTCACTTGGGAGTGTGAAGGTTCACTCCCTCACATTCTCTTGCACTCCTGGGAGCATGAAATGTGACTCCCAAACTTCATACTTGGCTCGCACCTTCGCAAACCCTTGCCTTGGTCATGAGCCCAAAGTTAGGGTTGTGACATATAAGCCATATTAATAGTTGTTTCCTTGCACTTGACCTTTGTTGGGTTATTACGAGGGTTTGTTTAAGGGAAACCTTTTTAACCAACATAACTTGCACCTTAACTTTATTGGGGCAATTTTGAACATGATCATTATTTGACTAATTAGAAATGAAACATCCATACCATTGGCGACTAATAATAGAGCCTTGGGTATTGTTTTTATTTCACTTCCATTCAATAGACTTGGTGGTGTTCACTTCATTGACATCCACTATTGCCTTACTATATTCTTATAGTCTATTGTTGGGATTTCAGGGTTAAATTAACAACACTTTTTAATGTCACCTATCTTCTTATAATAACTACACACCTCATTAATTTTCTTGGTTTGCACTTTTGTTTTTGAAGCATTATGGGCATCCATGATAACTTAATGGCCATGTCCTTTTCATCCATCTCCTTGCATTTTATTTCAACTTCTTTGTGTTCAATACAGCTATCCTTGGCCATACATGCAATATTAATGTGCACGTGAAGCTCCAAACCTACCCTAAATATATTAGTGAAAATATATCATCAACCTTATGTTGCATGTAACTGACTAACTTGAACAACTTTGCTCACAATATTCTTCCATGCATTAAATAAACCCTTGCTAATTGATTCATTAATAGAAATCTTGTATTTTGCAACTACATGCAACTATGTGTCATTTGTGACTATTCTTACAACTACTAATTACATTTGGGATTTCTAAAACTATCTTGTGACTACATTGCTACCATTAGAACCTTCATCCTTCCATGTGGATGATTTT
>Ga0209208_10008437_pt1 | contig 13734 bp, 15 predicted proteins | sample S1TSphfallax_3_FD_187694 | JGI IMG/M metagenome (GOLD analysis project Ga0209208, IMG submission 187694) | Host-associated microbial communities from peat moss isolated from Minnesota, USA - S1T2_Fd - Sphagnum fallax MG (SPAdes) (version 2) | ecosystem: Host-associated > Plants > Peat moss >...
GATGATTACAAAATTTCATTTTCTTTTAGTGATTTTAACACTATGGAATGGACTTTTGATAAATTTTTTATCCATTGAAATTAATCCACCATATCTTATAACCACTCAATGAACAATTGTTTTTAGAAAAAAATTAAAATTCACTTAGCTAAAAACTTTACGACACAATTTAAGATATTTACATTCTAAGGTCATTTGAAGGGAAGAGCATGCATGAATCCCCACAAAAGCATAGATGGAAGTTTTTTGAGCCATGATGTTTCTTATAGGCCCACATGGTGCATTGTTGCACAATGAAACTCATAAGAAAATACACCATGGACCAATCCACCTCCCCAAGAAGATCAAACAACCCAAACAACACATCATTTTATTGCTACCCAAAAATCCATTTTTGCACTAACCACAACTTTTCATGGATTGCAAACATCCTTGTGGTAAATTTAATTACAAACATGGCAATCACAATTTAATCCTTGAAACATGGTTGCAAGCAATTGTTAGCCCCTTCATCTTGCACAAAACATTTTTAAATGAATGTAGTTTCCCCACATGGGTAAGATTGAAGGGGAGATAGAGCCATCCAAGGAGGCCAAAGACTTGGGTCACATTGCATAGTGTAATAATGCTTACAACAACCATTTTGACATTAGTTTAATAATCTATGGCATGGTCTAGTCACAACTATGTGGGTTGATTAACAATTTAGAGGTAAGAATGGTTGTTGTAAATATGATGAAAGGTTGCCCTTTATCTACAACCACAAAAACAATAAAAACAAAGATCATCAACTTTGTTTAGCTAGGCAATGTTACTTCCTTCAAAAACATTCCTAGATGTTGAAATAGCAAGATTTCATGATGGGGCAAACAAACCCAACTTTGGATGCAAAACAACTAAAAATTTGAAAAACAATTTGAACAAGACCATACAAGCAAATTCCTTCCACCACGTCATAACATATCATACATTCCACTTTCCCTTTTGCAAGCTTGACTTCAAGCTCTTGCACGAGTTGGGGGATGTCAACATTCTTGAAGCTTTTTGGAAGTGTTGGTCCTTTGCCTTTTTGTCCAAATAAATGTTCAAAGTTCTGTACCAATGTAATCTCATGTTACAAAGTTTGAATTTAACATTCACTTTACACAATTACTAAACTTCAATTTTCAAGCCAATATCCCCCACAAGTTGAAACACGTTATCCTAGAACTCAATCCTAAAAATTAATTTTAAGACATTTCATGAAATGTATGGTCCTCCTAAGTATTGAAATGTTTATTCAAAGTTATGCACAAAATGCAACAAAAAGAAATTATAATACAAGAATTGATTGCTGCATGCACCATAAGTGCCAAAGAATATGCATATTTTACAACACAAAAAAAATTGTTTACTATAGTGAACAACAACTTCAAAGAAGTTAACTACAACAATAGGAAAACAAAAGGACAAAGGCAATGAATATAACCAAAAAGGTGGAATTAAACTAAGTAAGCAAGTTGAAAGCAAAATTCAAATTGTTAAAAAACCAAGTTCACATTCATGATAATGATCATTTTATATGATTAAATGACAAAGTTCAACACTATGTACTTGAATTCACAACCATACCTTGGATCTAAATGACCTTGCTCCAAACCATCAATTCTTAAATTTAGGTGCTAAAAATTGGTTCATCTTGTCATGCTTGAGTGCAAGTCTAAGACCACACAACATTTTTTTTGCCTTCCCATCGATAAGCTATTATTTTCACTTTCCTAAACACTTTATAATCTTTGTTTTTACCATCTTTGCCACTAGAAACAATGTGGATTCACCCACTTGATACATGAAAGCATTGCCCTGCCAAAAACAAAATTGTAATAAAATCAGCTACACAAAAATGAAATATGACCAATTAGATAAAACCATGTTTTCACAAGCCAAAAACCATGTCAAATCATAGTCAAAACTATATTTTTTTGTTACACATGCCTATGCGGTGCCACTTTAATGGCATGTTCATCATGGAAAGTTATGATTCATAATTAATATGGTTGTTAAAAAAATCTAGATTAAATCATTAAATCTTTCAATTTTGAATTTTAGTTCATGCAAAAGACCTTTAAAGTTGAGTACAACTCATGTCAAACATTATTATTTTCACAAAAGTCCCTTTAATTTCTATAATACAAATTTGTTGAAGCTCAATGTTTTTGTAATAATAAAGGACTGTTAAACACACCTAAAATTTAAGGTCTATTTGAAGTTCATGAATATTTTATGACATGTAAATGTGGTACAATGTATATGGTATTTAAAACAAAATTGTAGTTTGTAATACAAGAAACTAAACCTCAAAATAATTTGTGTTTTAACCTAATTTGAAATTGTAATCATTCCTTAAAATGAAATTTAAAATTTTAGCAAAATTTTTACATTTTAAAAATTGATATTTATACAAAAATGATTGACACAAACATGTGATATATTGAAAAACTATAAATATTTTATTCAAAAATTCCTTTCTATAAAAAATATTGTTGAAGGATTACAATCCTTCGAAAAAAAACACATTGACTCATGAAGATGTGATTTTACCCAATTAGATGTGAGATAAATTGCACCCCCATAATTTGGTTCGTTGAATCAATCCCTAGCAATAACAAAAAATTGGGAAAGAAAAGAATCCTAAAAGATTATCATGAAGATTTTCCCTCTAGGAGAATGGCATTGTCATCATCCTCAACGTCCCATCTCTAGCTCCGTCCTATTTAAGGATATGCATCCAAGTGAATAAAGCTAGAGTTCAAATAACCTTGAGGTCATCATTCTAATACCAGTTTGACAAACACAACTCAATAAGAATTTACTTCTTAAGGTTCCATCTACCAAACATTAAAACTTACATCCATATCCAAATAATATCATAAGCACAACTATCATCTCCACATTGGTTAAGAATTAAGCCACAATTTTATACCCAAAACCATGAATAGATTGCGTAGTCTCTTTGCTTTGGGCAAAGCCAATAGACATTCATGATATCATTTTCAAAATCTTCATTTTTTGTGAACTATTTGAAAAATGGTCAATCATACCAAGCACTACATTATGACTCACTTTCTTATATTTAAAATGCAAAACATAAATTGCAAGTAATGAATTTTCAAACCAAATTCCTCAAAGTTCATATAAGTTATCATGATTACCATGATCTCTTCATAATTTTCAAATGGTGCCATATAACTATAAATGCACATGTTTAAAATTCTAATAATCCTTAAGCACTTGGAGAGTAATATATCCATACATTTCTTATCATAACCATACCATGAACTTGAGGGCTGAATTAGGTTATGCACAGACATATAGTTATAGCAGAGTATGGAACACATATTGTCCATGATGATAATGAGGAAAAGAAAAAAATTACTTTATGTGCATAAGAACAATGAACATTGTTGCTAAATTCCTTAACTAAGCAAAAAGAAAAGATACTAAACAAGGGACCCAATTCCACAAGGGCAAGAAATAGGATTAGAAGATGAATTGCAAAAAAAAGGATGTAGTTACACAAGTTGAAGGAATAATACCCACAAGAAGACTACCTAGTAGTTTACTGCATTCAAATAATCATCGCTGCAAGCTTGAGTAAGGTGAAGGATATTACAACCTGCCAGTGTACAAATCAATAGTTTTGTCCACAGTACTTTGCAGGACCTACTAAATTGAAGTAGACATGAAATAGTCACTAGTTGTACACATGGTTCAAGCCCTGAACCATGTAGCCCACATGACTTGAGCTCCTGTGTTACCCAACAAAGGTCCGGAACTTCACAGCCTTCTAATCTGAGCTAATAATATGTTCACAAAATCCTTCAAACTCCAGAGCCCATCTCTATGAGCATCAGAATAAAGTACACGACTTTCTACATTTCATGTGTGTTGTTCACTGTTGCATTCAGCTGATGGCAAGTCTGGTGAAGCATACTTGTGGAAAGAGAGAGTCTAGATAAATTAATAGTTTCAGCAATCAGAACACATTCAGAAAATAAATCACTTTCATTGGAATATGACCCATTTGCATACCAGGATTTGTTGATGTAGGGTTGGTCCCCTGTACACTCCTGGAGACAGATTTTGAACCAGATCTCACATCATCGTTTTGAACATGCTGGAAATTGGTAAATCACATGGCCTCTGAGTCTCCAACCCTCCTTCAAATGTTCTCAAAAAATGGTAAGTTGCATGGGCTTTCGCCTCTCCAACCCTGATGTCACATACTAATTCAGCAATCCCTGGAACACTATACAATATTTGAATTACTTGAAGGACTGAATTTTTTCCGTCGGGGATGCATGTCCAGATGACAGGAGACTACAGGGGCTTCCTCCTCATCACATGTTAGCCAACTTGCAGCTTCTGGGTTTCGTAACAGCAGTTTTGTCACCAGGAACCCTGCTATAGTCCAGGTTTGGAAAAGGCGTGCTTGCTTCCCCACAAACCGTCCAGATGGAGTGTCATAGTACTCAGGCCACCTATCACGTGAGAGTCTCTTCTCAGCAATTTCAACTGCTCTTTGTGCCAGGTCTGGACGCCCCATCTTTAGGCAGGCGACCGTAAACTGCCACATTAGAGTAGGCCATGATCCTCCATTGTGGTATGACCAAGCTCTGCACCAAAAGCAACAAACCACATAGCACCAAGGTTTTATACCTCTTCTCAACAAAGCACAGTATTTCACTGATCTTTCCACAAAGACAGAAAGACAGGAGTTTGGGCACTGCTGAAAGGTAATAGAGAACAGAAACAACCAAGGGCAGAACCATACGTGTTTTTTGGATCACTGCCAGTGATTATACGCCACTCGTCCTCTGCAAAAGCTGGGAAACAAATCTTTAGAGGCATGGTGCCTATGAGATCATCCCATTTTGATTCCACCAAGTCCAGAATATCTTCAGCCTGCGACTTGGTAGCTAAAGAGCTGCAAATTGACCAGAAATTCCCAAGAGAGAAAAAGCGAAAGTCCATTTGTGCAGGCTGTAAGTTGCCAATGAAGTAACCACCTTTATTGGGTATCCACTCAAACAACCATTTTGACACCTGCTCAGGGTAGATGTTGAACTTGTTCACAGCATCATCAGAGTACTCTTCGGTCTTATAACGGTAGATTTCATTCAGCTTGTGGATATCCAACCAGTAATACTCTTGAATATGGAACAACAAAGCACTCAACCTTGAGTTTATCGACCTTTTTAATTCCTGTGCTACTCCATCTTCTTGTACAAGCATGTCTCGAGAAAAGCGGAGAGCTTGGTAGAACAATGCCTACAAAAGCAACCAAATTCACTATTCTCATCCATCATCTCTTCATGGGACATTGCAATTCACCACAAGAGTCAACACTGCAGCTTGAAAAGAAAGTGAAATTGAGAGCACAAAAGTGCCCATGTCAAGTAACATACCTGAATCTCAAGAGGGTGGCCATGGATGCCCATGCGTCGATCAATCATGCATGGGCCATCCGTGACAAGCAAAGTAGGGAACATGTCAAATCCATCAGCTAGACAAACCTTCAAAATCATCTTAATGCCTGTCTGGAAATCAATTCTCTCTTGCAGAGATGTGTCTCCTGTGCACTTGGCATATGCCCTTAATAGAATAATCCACCACAAACCTGCTCCCAAGTGAGAACACCCAGGATGAGTTGCATGTAGTTGGCAGCAAAATCTTTTGGGTTCTATGAAAGTGCAGTACAACTTGCAGCTAAATAGCCTGAATCCTTGAAAGCAGAGAAGGGATTCACCTGAATCCACTGGAGCAACTCGGCCAATTGCTGCCTCACCAAAATCCGGGTCCAGAATCTCTTCCGTCCCATTTGCCTCATCTCCATCCCGAAACACAGTTAGAACCTTAAAACTAGCAGGCATCAAGCCCTGTCCTGGACTGTAGCAGTCCACAGTCTTCTCCCAGCTCTGCATGAGATTCAGGCCATTCTGTGAGTACTGTGTCACACAAGCAAGAACACATTTGAGGACACATTTATTCTTGCAGATCATGACAGGAAAGTCAGTAACAAACTGTCCAAAGATAACCATTCTGTCAGTTGCAGCAGAACCAAAATCAATATGGCACAACGAGAATGAGTGTCACTCACAAAGCATCCAACCATCGCCATACAAACACAAAGTTTGCCATGTCAGATGGGTTTAAGGAAATGGAAAGCATTACCTGCAGTTGTAAGGTATGGATGAGGAAATTCCTCACAATTTCATACTCCCCTTTAAGGAGGAAGCCAATTGCAGATGGAATGAAATCCCGAATGAACACCTGGTCATAGTTTGTGGAAAAAGGCTCCGAGGGATCTCGAGCAGCAATTGTTCCTACAGGCTCTCCACAATAGGTCACCACCGCTTCTTTCAAGAGTGCCCAAGCCTCTTTCTCACTGGCACTCTCGACATACGGCTGCGATTTCCTACTCTGCGAGGGTTTTGCAAAAGGTGTTTGGCTCGCAGGAGGTGTGAAATCAACTTCCTTCGATTTCTCGAGCGGAAATTGGTGAGGAGCAGCTGCTGCTGAGGAAGGTGCAGTACGAGGAGGAGGAGGCGGGACAAAGAGTGTTTGCACCTCAGTAGTGGTCACTGTTTCTGCCAAAGAAGCTCCTGTTGTTGCACGAGCTGTAATCTTCTCTTGTGAAATCTCCCTTGAATTTGTTCCTCCATTCTCAAAGCTATGTACATAATCTGGCAGGCCGTGCTCATCTCTGATGGCAGCAGGAGGATGCTGCAGGCGGTGATTGCACTTTCTGTCATCCTTGATGATGCCAAATTGCTGCAAGTGACTGGAACTAGAGCTGATGATCCGGAGTCGTCTGTTGATGATAGAGTTTGAGGAAGAAGAAAATCCTGTCCATCTCAGAAGGCAGTCCTGGGAGACAACAAGACCAGAAATGGGAGCTTGGAGTAGAAGAAGATTATTCACCAGAATGGAGCCACAGTTACAACTAGTTTTCTGAAGTTTTGCTTGTTGATGAAGCGATCCTCCAGGTTGCCAACCTTTATGACATACAGAATCAATCCTCCAACTGGTTGAAGAAACAGAAGCTGCTTGAACTAGATCTAACACCATTCTGCTGGGACTTATGGAACATAGATACTTCTTGCAAAACCTAGCAAGAAAATTCACACACCACCCGAAAACAACAAGACAATTTTGAGGAAACAAAAGGAAATTCTCCTAGAAAAAAAAAACCCTACCAGAACCTACGTATCTGCAGCTAATAAGACGGCGATGATCAAAACAGCAACAAGCCCGAGAGATAGGGGGAGCAAACAGGCAGGATGTCACTTCTTCACAAAAAGAATTCTCCAGAGCAAACAAACAACAAACAAAAAGCCGAAACAAAAACGAATTCGGATATAAAACAAAACCACAAAGAACAGTCAAATTCCTCCCCAGAGTTCACAAAAGATGAAGAAGAAGAATCTGATGATGATGATGATGATGATGATGATACTTGAATCCAAAAAAAAAAAACACAGACCAAGAGTCTCAGAACACAAACTCCACGGCGACGACGAAGAAGAAGAGAGGTAAGAAGCGAGACGAAGAAGACGACGAAGAAGAAGAAGAAGAAGAGAGGAAAGAAGCGAGACGATGAAGACGACTAAGAGAAAGAAGAAGAAGAAGAAGAAGAGAGGAAAGAAGCGAGACGAAGAAGACGACGAAGGAGAAGAACGTGAACGAGAAGCGCAAACGAAGACTGGCTGCGGCGAGAAGACGAACACAAAGACGAACGAGAGTTTGACGACACGGGCCGTCGCGCACGCATTAGAAAAAACCAAAAAATAATAATAACAATAATAATAATTTTAATTTTTTAAAAGGCGCCAAAGGACGCCACCCTAGCCTAGAGTGACTGAAGCACGTTTTTGGGGGGGGGGGGAAACTACGTAGCTATTTCTTGGTTTGCTTAAACAGGGTTTGACCAATGTGGAGCCTGGCCCTGACATTGGGAAAGGGATGGGGTTACAGGGAAATATGGACCAATGGGAAGGTGAGGACTGGGGGGTGGTACTTTCGGCCCCACGTTTATCTCCTTTATGTATCTGGAGTCTGAAACTTGGACGGAATTTCTTCCTTCAAACTGGGTGTGGACTTACTGTCTACCTTTTCAGAACTGGGTTTTTTAGAAGTTATCCGTTTTTATCGCCCTGTCTTTGGTGCCTAGTTTGATCTTCTAATCTTTTCTTTCCATACTCTCCCTTTTTTTTTTATCTGCTTGGACTATCAAATCCTTGTTGTTATGCATTCTTCACACTGCTGATGACTACCTACCATTAAACCGACATAATAAGGTAGATATTTTGATTATTTTTAAATTTATAAATTCATAGATTAAAAATTAATTAAATCTGGAAACAAAAAAAACATTCAATGATTTAATGATATATACAATCTCAATTACAAAAGCAAATGATCACAATGAACCAAGGAGATTAATTCTATAAAAAACATAAGCAAAATAAATGATTTAATTAAAATAATGATTCACACAATTTTCACATAATTATTTTTACAATTATTCCTTCGACAATAACACATGGCTATGAATTCCATAAATTTTATCAACATAGGATCACTTTTGAACACAAATTATCAAGATAAGTAAATAATGAAAAGATGAAAACCAAACAAAAAGTCTATGAAAGCTTCACATAATCCTAATTTTTTCTGCTCCTCCTACAAGGTCAAGGTTTCATGCTCTCAATAACAATGAAAAAACACTTTCAAAAAGTCTTATATTACGTGTTTTCCAAAAATAACTTCCTCAACTCCCATAACTACCACCAAAACTAAAAGACGAAAAACAACCTACAAAAAGTCCAAGTTGACCAGGCCATCCTTCCTTTAGAACTTACCTACCAAAATGTAACCTAAAAAGTCATGGATTACAATCAAAAATATATAATTCCATAATTTCTACAATACCTTTGCAAATATCCTTCAATGAAAAGGGGTGCATCAAGATGGTTTTCATAATGTTTTCATCCTGACTTTTTTATATTTCATCCCCAGTTATGACAAAACTGGGTCCCACCCCTCTACCTCCCTTGCATCCCACTTGATGAATTCCTATGTCCATGATCTCTACAACAACAAGCAAGGAACACGTTTACCTTAGGTTTGGGATAGTTTGCACAAACATCCACCAATCAAAATGAGTCAAATGCACACTCATTTTTTATTTTTGGCCCCTTCCTATAAGCCCTAGCCAATGCTTGCATCACACCTTTTTTTTTAAAAGTGAGGTGGAAAAGTGCAATATAACCTAGGTAGGTGGTACCCAGATACTATTAACTGGGGACCAAACACCCAACACCATCTCCACTATTTTAGGTTCACACCAAATCTAACAAGAGATTGTTCCTCCCAAGAGGTTGTTGTTCTAGCCTCCTCCCCAAGTATATGTGGCATAGGAGCAACCAACCCACCAAACCATGTTTGAAGGGGAGATCATGTTCTAGTATCCAAAACTAAAGAAGGCTAGGCTACAACTCAATGTGAGTCTTCTTCTTCTCTTTTGTGGGTGGACAACCTTAAATGCCCTAGTAGTAGTACCTAGGCTGGTTTGGCAACAAGGTGCCCCAATAATTTAATTCCTTTTTTTTTTGGTCAATTATGTTGGGTAGTTAAAAATCATAATATTTTACAATTTGACTTTATACTAAATGATGAAGCAAGTATGCTTGAGAACTTCATTAAGATTTTTGGCATGGTGGAAAAATATAGTTCAAAATCTTCGGTAATTTTTGAAATTAATTAATTAATTAAATGACTAACTAAGGCTAGGTGCTACAATAGGGGTCAACTTTTGTATGGGACAAAACTTGTTTTGGGAATGCCCCACAACTCGCGTGTTAGCCAACAATGTAAAAGTATGGGTAGAAATTTCTTACCCAAGGAAAATGAAAAACTTATGAAAATGAAGAAAAGGCTTCAAAACCAATCAAACAAGTAGAAAATTAAATCATCTCATTCAAAATGCCAATGCCAAAGGAACAAGGCATCACAACACTCAAGCCCTGCCTATGTATGTATATGGCTAGATGATATGTATGCATGTGTTGTGTGTGTGTGTGTGTGTGTGTGTGTGTATTTGTGCATGTACCTATGATATGTTTATATGTATATGTGGCATGTTCCCATGGTGTGTATGCATGTTTGTATGTAGATGTTTAGGTGGATAGGTAGGTAGATATGTAAGCAAAGAAATAAGTAGGTATGTAAGTAGATAAATGATGTTTAAATTATAACTTTCTTTCAATTGTATTTTGTAATATGTTTGGAAATTATGAATAATTCAAACTTAGACAAAAATTCAAAACTTCAAGTTCAATCAAATTAAACAGAATAATTAAATAGCTTTGTCCCATAAAACTTGCACCCAAAAATAATAATTCATATATATTGGTATGCATATATTTTCTTCTAACATTATTTACATATTTGATTTTTTTTTCTTTTCAATAGTGATTTTTAATATTTTTAGATTTATGTTTGAATTTTTTTTAATTTTTAGGAAAATATAAGACTTATAATCTCAATAAAATAAAATAAAAATCAGCGAGCAAAAAATGAACAAATTCACTTTTTCTATATATGTTCTAAAATTAAACTGAAACAAAATTTTCTATTAATTAAAAGTTTTGAATCCAAATCATAAAGGAACTCATATACATCAAGAAGTGAATGCAAGATTTTAAATCTAGTTGAAACTATATTATGTAATCAATTTTAAGTCAACTCATTTGTATTAAACTTTATATATATATAACTAATTTTACTATGTAAGATTTTTTTAATTAATCAAATTTTAAATAGAATTGAAATTTTATTTATTGCCATTACATCAATTTACATGTTATAAAATCCATATAAAAAAATTGAAGGTTTATCAAATTTAATAATTTTTCATATAATAAATTTGGGAACAGAATTAAGCAATTTAAATGTAAATATACATGTTTGTGATGTGTCCAATATGCCTTTATAACACTAGAAAAATGTTCTTGTGTTGGTGCATTTGTCCATGTATAATTTAATTATGTGTATTAAATAGTAATACATCTAGAAAATGTAAGTTGAAATTTATATTTATTCGTAAAATTTTCTAACATTGTTGATTTTAATGTTTTCAATATGTTTACATTAAAGCCTCCTATTATAATAGTAGGACAATTCAAAAGTATATCAATTAACATTTTCTCCAAAATAGAAAGAACAGAAAGTATTAACATTCTTGGTGGTTTGTAAATAGTAATTATATTTATTTTTTTCATGTATCTTTGTTTAGAAATGCAACAATAAATTCAAAATCATTATTTGTTATAGTTGTTGTTTTTGATTTTTTTTAAAACAACATTGTCATAAAAAACTAGTTTTCCATGGTCATCAAAACAAGATTAAAAAATTAAATATATTTATTAATGCTTGATTAATTTCTTTATTTTGATCATCATTTCATATTCTCATTCCATTAAGACAAAGAACAAGTGATGCAACTAGATTACATTTTGTTAAAATATGTTTGAAATGGAATTTTAAAGAACATGTATTCATTGATTAAATCACTACAAATTTCCTATGATTATTATTTATATCATTAATCATTATTTCCTATTTCCCAAATATTCTAAATTGTGTCATTTCCTTTTCAACCATTAAATTTATTTGAAAATTTTTGTTAGACTATGGAAAAAGCAAATATAAATTTTCTTTTGGATGTATTTTAAATCATGTTGTATATGTTAAATCATGTTGTCATGTTCATTGGATCAAAGGTTGATCTAAAATTAAACCTTGGGAAGGATGTATAATGCATGTTGCAACTAATTGAATAAGGAATTGAATTCTTGTAATAACTTGTGTGAATGATTACTATCTATTTATATTTCAAGAATCTTTTGTTTAATTGGTGTCCAACTTTTATCAAGCCTAGGAAATTTTTCATACATACATAAATATTTTATTATTGTGTTAAATATGATTTGAACATTAAGAAAAATTATCCAGAATAATAGAATTCGAAAAGTATGTATATAATCTTCAAATGTTTCATTTGCACCATTTACAAGGCCATCCAATTTTAAATAATTGCATGAACAAAATTTTATTAACATGTTTTTTTGTTTGCAATTCATGGTGAAATGTTATTGCTTTGTTTGGAATTGTTGATAATTTGAAATGAAGAGGACACATATCTATAACATTGTTTTCCCTCTATATGGAAGTTTCATAATTTTAGGTTTTAAGGGATTAACATTTATAGTTTTATAATGTCAAAGCGTATTTTGTATAATACACATAAGTGTAAAAACATTTCCAATATTTGTTCTATCCATAAAAAATGTGCAAAACTTTAGTTGGATTTATATTTTAAATATAAATTGTCATAAACTATAAATCGTTCTTTTTTCATTATGTTGTTTCATATGTGAAGAAAAATGTTCATATGGTATACATTCATTTACTTGTTGTGAAATATTTGAAATATTTTTTTTCAAATGCATAATTACATTTCTTTTTAATTTCAAATGATAAATCATATGATTCTACAACTTTGGTGTTAGTAGGGTGCAAACATGGTAAATTAGAGAATTAAAGTTCCTTGCAAGAGAATTGGAAAGTAGCCATAAAATAAATTATAATATATTAAATTTAGAAATATTAATTAGTTTAATTATTAATATGAACATATTTATGATTCATACATATGATATTAAAGTTATATTGGAATTTCACATGCTAAATATGCAATTAAGTAGATTTTTCAAAAATACAAATAGAAAAAAAATTGCTTACAAAGTAGAAAAAATCCCACAAAGTAGGTTGCAAATAGATGAAATATTAAATTATTTCCATCTTCAAGTTAATGATGCTCTAAAATGTACATATATGATTTCAACTTTAACACACTATATTCGTGATATATCAAACTACTGATGAAAAGTAATGTTTGAACCCAATTTTGACGAGTCAACTTCAAACACATTTGTTACATAATTCAATTGTTTTAAAGGTTTTGAAATTTTGTATTCAATTTACTATAAACCCAATAAAGGGTGTGATGATTCCATAATGTTACTTCAAGTGATTTTGACTCTACTTTCTTTTACATGTATAAAAAACAAGACAATTTTTAGACTAAATTTTCAACATCTATTTTTCTATCTACTTTACCATGCTTGCACCCAGTAAACTTTTTTTTTTTGGTTTGGATTGCTTACATTAACAACTTCTTTTGAAAGAAAATATTCCCATTCATTTGTTTCATACAAGTCAGCATATTCTATCATATTTTATTTTAAATTATCCCTTTCATCATCATCTTTATTATTCTTATTAAATTTGAACACAAATTGCTTTCAAATCATTTCAATTTTATCTTTTTATTTCATGTAAGCAATTTTCAATGAATCTCCATCACATTTTAAATAAATTTCAGATTTTTTTCAAAGGTATAAATAATAACCAAATTTTTTTACAATATATTTTTGGATATTTACATTATAATCAACCACAAACTATGCCACACAAAGCTTTATTGATTATCATGTCGATTAATATATTTATTAATATAATGAATTTATGTTGAATCTAAATATAAACGTTTTAAATTTTTAGTGGAAATAATACAAAAGCCCTATTTTCTTCTTCACATGTATTTATTGAAAAGATCTTGTGGCATGA
>Ga0209208_10008438_pt1 | contig 13733 bp, 15 predicted proteins | sample S1TSphfallax_3_FD_187694 | JGI IMG/M metagenome (GOLD analysis project Ga0209208, IMG submission 187694) | Host-associated microbial communities from peat moss isolated from Minnesota, USA - S1T2_Fd - Sphagnum fallax MG (SPAdes) (version 2) | ecosystem: Host-associated > Plants > Peat moss >...
AAAGAATTTCAAGCATTAGAGTATTTGCCCCAATCGCATCAGTAAAATGCCCCCTACAGTACTTTTTGGATGAAGATTTGCACAAAAAACAATGTGAAGTTGCTTAGGACCTGGAAAGTGCACAAGTTTCCAGGGCCCTCTTTGAGGGCCACATCAAGAAATGACTATTTCTTAGCAATAAATGAGTTTTTCTCATTGGCCAACTACAATGAACGCGCCTGATTGTGAGAGTTAAGTAGGCTCTCACTTCTCATGGTCCATCTTTCAGGTTCATGGGTGGAGATAGGTGAGAAACCAAGGTGCTTAGTACCAATAGAGGGCTGCCATTGGGCCCTAATGGAACTTCCATTACCCTAATCCAAGGTAAAACAATTAAGGTTGCATCCTTATTAGGTTTTCACTTAGGGCATAGTCACCTTGCCCTCAGGGTAATGTCATGAAAAAAGTGAAGAGAATGTATGTTGACCTTTCATTTGGCAAAACCTCATGAGCACTCCACATCAATATACCCTACCCTTCACAATTGTCCCTTGTATCCTTAAGGTAAAAAAACTGGTACCCTCACCTATTTTACCCTTGCCCTCATGATATTTTGAGCATCAAATACACTTACCCTCAGGGTACAACAAAAAATCACACATACAATTAACCCTAGAGGGTATTTTGTATGTTCTTTAATAAAGATCACATATACACTTAACCCCTAAAGGCATGAAAAAATCATCATACCCTCCCAACACTGGAATAGAACTATTTTCATTCCCTTTTCCACATAAACCAGGAACATAAAGAAAATTTCTTCCTATCTTTTTTCAAAGTGATCTTACAATCTGCAAACAACCAATACCAAACTATCCAAGATCTTTCAAAATTGCAGGACACCAACAGTGACATTACAAAACCAAAACCAAGCAAGGGTTAATCAGATGGGGGGAACTACCTCATAAATACAAGGCAATTTCTGTGACATGATACCACTTGGAATAGTTGAGATGACATGACCAACTAACAAGTCCACACCTCCCCATCCAACCCTCCAATTCTCCTGTCACCAAACATGCACCCTGGTACAGCATTCTTTTTTTATTCAAGAAATGGAGTTCCCACTTGTTTATAATTCTACAACTAAAGATACAGGTTTCAACTCCTGTTCCAGTAAATCCCTTTCTGTTTTCAATGGGTTATGACACTAGAGGGTCTGGAGTCTGGACTCCCAATTGACTGCACAATGAAATTTCTGGCCCTCAGGTAACCCTGGCTGTCTGATACCCAAATTCCTTTCCACAGCTAATTCAAGTTTAACTTCTCTCTCCTCTTGTGCTGGGTGATTTCATGGGTGACATTGTCATCCATCAAATACTATCTCCCAGAAATATCCTTCATACCTCTATAACTCACTTCAGATTCCTCCATATCACCATGTAATTCCTGCACTAGGGAGAAAGCAGAGTACTAATTCTACTAGAGAGGGACCTAATTGGTCATCCAATGGGACTCACCTGCTGAGGTGGGTTCAGACAGAACCCTTTCTCCCACATTTTGAGGTTATTTATTTCCAGGCAAACTATTTGTAGTGGACGGAAATTGGCTCTAAGATGGGTAATCCTCAAAATTTCAAGTAGACCTCCAATGCTTCACATTGTAATTCATGATCACCTCTTGCATTTCAAAGCTCGGGCCTCCCTGGCCCTGCACTGAGTAGCATCAGCTCACTGACATAGAAGACACTAGGAGAACATTTGAAGACAAAGGTGTCCATCAGCTCCCCAGGCGCAAGTTTGAAATTCTCTTTCTCATATGTGCAGGTGTCAGTGTGTTGTCAATGAAGTACTTGACCAAGTCTTCCCTGGGAACCTCTTCTTCTGCCTTCAACTCAAGGTGTCGTACCTGCATTTCAAAAGGATCTAATAGTAAGAGAAGGAACGCTGTGATACCATCATGATCTCCTAATCCTGCAATATGATTGACTGAGCTGCCATAATGTCTCAGCAAACCCACCGACAATTACCAAGATATGCTTACCTTCACATTTCCAGTGAGAGAGAGACCAGCCTCAGTGATGATCACAAGCCACTTGATACCATGTTCATGGGCATACTCATATTGCTCTGTTAAACTAGGAGCTGGTGCACACACATACTCTGCCTGCAAATTTTAGACATCAAAAGATTATGAGCAAGAAAATCTAACAAGGAAATACATGAACTTGAAATTTAAACAGTAGAAATGAAGCCCCACACCAACCTAATTGTGTCAGAGACTTAAAATTGTTATTGCTTTTGTGTCACTGCTGCTGTGAATATTCCAAGAATATACCCAACGGCATTTTTAGACATTGGAAAGAAAATCTGGACCTCATTTGAGTTCTAAAACTAGAAGGGAGAATGGCCGTTGGAAATCTTGTTACAAGATACACAACTGACAGAATAGATAAAGCAACATACCTTGATGTTTGCTGCCCACAATTCTGCAACAACCTGCATGCGCTCCACCAAAAGTCCACCCCCTCCTCTACTACACACCAAGACTTCCACAGTTGCTTCTTGTTTCCTGGACGAGCAAAAATACTATGGTCAGAACTCTCTGAGCATAACAGAAGCACTAATGGCACCTATGATATTCAAGGTTGAGCATTTACACATAACTCATCTAAGCAATGAAAAAATTACAAGTTGTTTCATCACATAGAGGAGAACTGAACATCCAAGTCTAGGGCTCAAGATGCAAACAGCCCAAATCGCAGGCTACATCTGCATTTTGATTTGCTCATATTTGTCAGATGGAGAGATCACCTCTCTGCTGTGGCAGCATAGATCAATTTCTGCAGTCCAATGCTTAATCCTACTGCACCTGGTAAGTTCAACCCCTGAAAGAAATTAACCCCTTTAGTGTTAAAAATATTTGAAATTCCTCAATTTACTTCATGGATTCACACAATGCAGCTACAAGAAAGCACCCATAAAGGAGGCATCTTTCATGCAGTATCATGGCTTTCAAGTGCTCACAAGACCAGGAGAAGAAATGTGAAGTAAACAAACACTTCTTGATTGAAGATATCTCTAAGAACAAATCTTATATAGTACTACATGTAGAGAATTAAAGTATGAAGTTCACTACATCTCCATAACTCTCTGGGCTGAAAATCATCTGCTTGTATGGTTTGATGTAAGATTACAAACAAGAACTTAGGGCAATGCAAGTCTTATCAATACTTAGACCTGATGCAGTCTGTCTGTAAGATGACAGATGTGTCTACAACAATATCAAAGCAAAAACAAGTTCAATGTTGTAGGTAGGCCAAGCTGAAAGATTACAGCAGTAGGTGCCCAATACTTGTTGAGCAGGTTATCATAACGTCCACCAACAGCTAGACACACAGGCCGTATCATGTCATGAGTAGATAAATTCAGATTTGCCTTCTGAACATGCACCTGTCAGTGACATGAGGTTTTACAGTATCAGACAAACTGCAAACATGAAAGCAAAGTGGAAATAGATTGGCTACACTACTGAGGGACTTTGTCCTACCTGAAAATAAATGCCATCAAAATAGTCTGCTGTAGGGGGCATCAAAGCATCAATAGTGACAAGCTTGTCAAGGTCCCACACTCTCATATAGCTTAACAACATTGACAGCTCATCAATAGCAGTTGATGTTGATGCACCTACACCCAACAACAAAGGCAACCCAAACCCATAAGCCTCTCATGTGCAGTATTTGACTTCCATTCAAGCTCTTAGACCTTTAATGTGGGATGTCAGTGCCTATGTTGAGGAATTGTTCACAACTGTGTAACGAACTCAAACCACTTGAAGTGTAGAGCACAGGGATAAAACATTTGTGGAGAAGTAAGCATACAAGGGGGAAGGGCTCCTCGAAGGCGTGCAAGGCCATCATCAGCATTGCCACTCAGCCGTCGCTCTACAGTCTGCAATCGATCTACCACTGACTCTGATAATTGCAAGTCCTGTGACCAAAAACAAATACCAGCAGGTACTCATCCTAAGTCCATCACAGTTCAAGCTCTCAATCCCACGTCTGTACAGATCCCAGAAAACACCATCCCCTGAAATATCATCTGAGAGGACAGTACCTGTAAAAGCTGTCTACGAACAAGAGGCCAGAGAGCTTTGCGAGCAGATGACCGCGGTGCTGCACCACCCATCACTGCCAGCAACTGCAATGTTTTCTCATTCTTAGCCCAAGAGTCTGTTTCTATAAAAAGCATCCTTCCTCAGGTCATAATACCACTTTGAAAGCAGAATTTATCAAGGACTTCGCATCATGTGGAACAAGCTTCTAGGGATCCAAGCTCATAAGCAGATCTACTTAATTGTCACATTGTTATTCACAACTGAGTATGGTTGCATTAAAAATCTAAGTGAGCTATAATAAAGGGCAAACAAACCTGGGCAACGCTGCGCCTGTCTGCTTGCTTCACACCAGCCCAGGCCCAAATTGCAGCCAATATATGACGGTGGTTGAGACGTACTTCATAGAGCTCCAAGACTGGAAATTTGGCCACCACCTCAGCTGCCACCTGGCTAGGTTCAATGTCAGCAGATTTTTCATGGTAAACAAGATGAACCTCCAAATGACTCTAGTAAAAGGGGAATTCATAGTATGCCAACCAGGAGTGACTGAATAGCCTTTCACCCCAAAATGCACCCCAATGAGCTACTGCTTCCTTTCAGAAGTAGCCACTTTCTAACCACTGTGATTGCCCAAGCCCTCAGGAATTGGCTGTATTCACATGGTTTCTTAGTAACTGGCTGACTTCATGGCTACTATAGCTGGGTGGGCTCTAGTAGGTGACATCAAGCATCAGCTAGTGTTGAATTGAACCCACAACTATTTGCAAGTCAGCAAGAAGTCCCACAACTTGCACTATTGCCTTGATGCTTGATTTAGTACATCAAGTACAAGAAACACAGCCCCCCTCTACTTTTTCAAAAAGCATCTTCATAAGTGGGTTTTCTTCAGCTATTTCAAATACTCTGCTTGCCAAACCCAGAGATCCAGTGAGAATAATGTGAACCAGCTCAAATGCAAAAGAGATGATTTTCCCATCACAAGGAAAAAAACTACCTTTATGGCTTCAGCCTCTGCCAATGCATGCGCCCCTCCAACAATATCAAAGTCACCCTGTAACAATCAAGTGATTTCAATATGAAGAACCAAGGAGAAAATCCAAAGCAACATGATAAGAGCAAAAGAATCAGACAGAATGAAGATGTACTCAACAAAACATATGCAATGATTGGAATTCAATGAGATCCTAAACCACTTTGCCTCATGAAGCCAGGTGGCAACTTATTTTGTCATCTAAAGACAAGCTGTCTCAAACACCCTACTCTTGTACTACAAAGGACAGATGGAAAAAACTTGCTGCTCTTCCATGGAAAAACCTCTTTTTTCTGCTGAATGGTTACAAAATTAGCATACACACTGCAAAACACCCTGAACCAGAGAAAATATAAGTTCAATTGCCACAAAGATATAAGCTGGTCCCTTCTGGCACATGAACATTGTCCATTGGAGGCAGTGAGGACTTACTTGGAAATATTCTCGTGGAGCACTATGGCTGATCCCTCGACGGTAAACTCGACCAATTTGATACCGCTTCAGAGATGCTGGCTGGAGATTTAAGAAAAATCATAAATTTAAAACCCACAGCAACTGACACTACATTCTTGTCATGATGGAAGCTTGTCCTATGTTGGTTATCTTTGTGGGGGGTACTATCCAAAAGCCCCCTAACATACATTGGTTAGAATAGAAATGAAACAGAAAGTCAGCTCATCAGATCTTAGATTTCTCCTCTTTATTAAACTGGACAGTGAGAGACAATGGCAGAGAAAGGAGCAACACCTGATTTAGAGCAACCCAGTAAGCAAAATGTTGACGAGTGTCATAACAAAGATGAAGCATGTTGCCAGATTGATCCACTAACCTCACAGCAAGTCTGCCATGACACACGGGATGAGAAACTTGTTAGCAGTTTATCTTCAAAAGAAATTTAATAAAAAACCTTCAGAACTAATTTTGCAAAAGCTGACACAGAACCACATATCTTCAAAAAGATCACAAAGTAAGCATAATCAATTCTGCAAGTTTGACACTCTTTTGGTGCCAAATAAGATGATCTCAAAAAACCACTGCACTTGTGGAACGGCCTGTCAGGAGCTCATAGCCAGATACCAGACATGTAATGGGGCAGAACTTTAAGATGAAATAAATTCTACTTATGGAGGTAGTCAAGCTCACCGATTAAGCTGTTGTGGGTTGTCAAGAAGACTGATGCTTGTGCACTCAATAGGACTTGCCCCATGTCGCATGAAAACATCTTTCACACAGTCCAAGACACGGTCTTGGACCCCAGTTACTTTCACTGATGACAAAGTGCTTTTTAACTTTGTCCCTCCCCTGCTTATGCGTTCAGCATTTGCTGTGACACGCTCATCATCAAAAATTGTTGCTACTACCTGATCATACACAGTTGTGTCCTCAGCACTTTGAATTGTGCGTAATATATCTGTGGACAGGAAAAACACTGTTTTAGACCTGGTCCATGTCGACCAAAAAGTGTGAACAGATACACAAAGACAACCTTGAATAATTTCAAGTGATGCTAACCATTGAGTGCTTCATGTTGCATGCAGGGTGGCAGGAGTTCACTGCGCAAAACCTGCACTGCAGAAGGGCGGTCGGAAGGATGTGGTGCAGTCAGCCACCGCACTAATGCTGCCTGTGCCACAAACTCTTCTGTCCACGTGGCTGGCAATGTACCCTTTTGCTTCAACTCATTTAGCAACATAGCACGCTCCATGCCAGTATTAAATTGATACCATAGCTCAAACAGCACAACACCCAAGCTGTACATGTCCACCTTTTAAAAGCCAACCACGAAAAGTAAGAAAGATGGGAATGCCAGATAGCAGTCACATTGAGGCTATGGACAATAAAGTAACGAGGGCTCAGTAGTGGAGTTGGGATCTGTGGAGTTAACAGTGTCATCCAGAGAAGCAATTCAAGTTCAGAGACTTTGTGCTGTTCTTCCCCAAGGGAAATAAAACAAATCTAGGGAAGTTCATTAGAAGTAACCAGAAAGCAGGAGCATGGCCTGTCATAGATATGATGACCAACAAGAGAACAACACTTACTCAGAGGAATAACAACAACAGAACAGAAAAACAAGACTGCATAGGGTAGTAAGCTCTCAGATAGCATTTGAAACTTCATGCAACACAATAGGCGACTTATCAGAGCTTGGAAACAGACCTTTTCATCAATGTGAGGCCATCCTTGTGCAATTTCAGGAGCAGTATAGAAATATGTGCCAACTTGTCCTGTGCCATCTAAAGATCCACTTGTCACATCTGCAGATGCTGATGGATTTGGATCCAAATCAGGCTGCTCCAGATTTGTAAACTTGGCTGCCAGCAAACCCTAAAGTCAAAAAAAACCAATACCACACCCTAGCTTGGTTCGAATACTCAGAATTCAACTGTGGTATTAGTAGTAGATCCAATTTAGATGCAAACTTGTCCAACATGTTACTCTACAGTTTCACCCCTTTTCAAAGGGAAATTATGTAGATAATCTATTTTCAATCACTGGACAACAAGATGCACAGGTAATAAAATATACCAAGTCCAAAGTCACCAATTTTTATGTCATTGCCATTTGACATAAAAATGTTATTTGGGGTCAAATCCCGATGAAGAATGCCTTGGCCATGAATATGAGCTAGGCCTTCGACTATCTGACGGAAGATGTCCCAAGTAGCCTCTTTATCAAGAGCGCTTTCATATGAGTTGAATACTTCTCGCAATGTTCTATAGCCAAAGCACAAAAGTTCATCAGTTGTAAAAGATGTGATATGTCTTCATGTACAAAATCAGAGGTGTTCTTATTGTCTATTGGCAGCACCTGGGACAGTACTCCATCTGTATGTACAAATATGTGGCTTGTAGAGACCCAGAATCACCCTTGTTCTTGAAACTGGATGTGGCCATCTCTTCATCTGGCATGCTCCCCGTCCCAGATGAAAGCCAGGCACCTTCACTACCAATTTCTCCCAAATCACCATCAAGCTTCCCAAGAACACGGCCCATGCCAGTCTCTATCCATGCCTACAAAACCACATACCACCCAGGTCACATGGTCTACATCAAGTACAAGATTTACTCCTACTCTGAACTCCATAACAAGTGGCTGAAGGCAAAGGCAATGACCACACAAGAAAGCTCTCTTCATGTTCCCATGCACATTAGCAAGAGAGGTCTTAAGAGACATTGTCTCTACTTAAAGGTGAACGCTTAACAGACCAAAAGGTTAAAAGTTCACACCTAGCAAAGGGGGGCCACAATTTAACCTCCACCAGTTGAAATTTCAATCTGTGGAGGTCTAACCCACAAACATTTACCCATTTAAACTTCAAACATCATGAATTGAACTTGGCATTAACTTCCCTTTTGGTTTCAACCTCTGAAACTTCAATCTGTATTACTTACACTATCAAAATGGGGGGCACCTACACTGCACTGAATTCAAAAGAATGGGAAGTTGAAACCATCTTCAGCACATCAAGAAGAGAAATGATAAATGCTAACTAGGAATGAAAGGTATTGGATCAACCTGGTAGTATCGAACCACATGATGATGTTGCAGACGTGAGAGAGTGGCAACCTCCCTGCACAACCAAGTTGACTAGACACATTAAATACAACAGGAGATTGTACAGCTCTACATACATCATTAGCTTCAGAAAAATTTACACACTAATCAATCCCTTTGACAGCCAACATTGAGTATAGATGATGACGCAACCTCAAGATCTTGTTGTTTTGTGACAATGTCTTGTCTTTCAGCAGGATTTTCTTCATGGCATAACGGCGACCATCCAGTTTGTTTTTGCAGAGTACCACGTGACCAAACCCACCTTCCCCTGCAGACAACTCATCACATAAAAGTAAGAGTAAAGATACAGTAAATCCTGCATAGGTACCATTCACATATAAAATAAAACCTTTGTCTATCAGATTAATGTCACCAAATTAGGGCCCTCATGGTAAAGAGGAATCCAGAGAGGGATCAGCCACTAACATACCAAGCAAGGACAATTCCTCAAAGTCAGTCAGGTAGCGGGAATTAGACTTTGAGGAGGCAACTTCGCCTTCACCCATAAGCTCTGCAGTCGCATTCCAAAACTTTGTCACAGATGGCTGAGCCTGCAAACCAGAGATGCATGACTATGAACATTCACAACAAATCTAATTCACACAAAACCCCTCAGAGATTATTGAGGAGACAAAAGTGCAGACAAGTACACACTTTGTATTTTGCAAGTTCACAACACTACTTTATCAAGATTGACAACAGTTCTAAGCCATACAGATGTTTCTGAGGAAGTATCAATGGCCTGATGTGCAAAAGAGCGATGGAAGGCTGCATCAAAGACATCAGGTTGATGCGTGAGCAAATCCTTTGCCCATTGAGGCAAGACCTGCAGGGAAACAATGCACATATGATCAAATTGGATGCTGAATGTTTGACAGCTGCAGAAATCATGATGAGAAGCAGAAATACCAAGGAAGCCACTCCATGTACATATGTTTGATAATTCCAGATCAAACTCAGAGTTTGCAGTATGTCAAATAATCCTAGGAGAAACTCAGAGAGCTAGCCACTCAATCCACATTTGCTTGAAACTTCTAAATGAATCTCAGACAGTTCTCAACTCTTGAAGGTTTAGCTAAAGGAAGCAATGTACCTACCCCAAGGTTTTGTAATTGAGTGGCCAAAACTGGCAATGCATCTGGCAGCAGTCCTCTTGGTCCACACACAAGACGCAGCAGGTGACCCTGCAATGCAAATGAAGTTTTCCATATAAAATCAGGAGTATCTTATTGTCAAGGTATAGACTCTCCTCATTAATCTTCTTCACCTTTTCTATTATGGCACTTTCTGTCATTCAATCCCAAAACTGTCAAACTGGACAATACTCTGCATACTGCCTCTGTATAAACTTTACCACCTGCACTGCACTGTCTACCATCAAAACATTAAGGGTCTTGCTTGTTAGGAGGACATCATACCAAAACCAGGTCTTTTTGGATAGACTGTGTGACAGCATCTTGAGGCTCTGTCAACATTGGCGTTTCATTCTCAGATGAAGAATCTGAATCCTTCTCATCCTCATCAGAATCTGAAGGTGAAATAGAAACATGTTCAAGATCCTTGGATGAATTGGAACTCCTTTCAGGAAGCACTGTTTGCTGCACATGGAATTATTCCTCATACTTTAAAATTGGGACATCCTGAAAGCCACAGTTTATTTGCACGTGGACAATTTAAAAATATTCTTGGAATCACAATCTAATGACTTAACATGCAGCAGAAACCTTCTGTAGCTACACTCACCTTGACAGCAAGCCCCATCCGAAACAAACCACTCCGAACACGCTGCAAAATCTCTGAGACAGCGTTTGATTGTGCAACTTTAGTTTCCTGTTCCTCAACCTCTTCAACAATAGGTAACACTTCACCAACTGAAGGGCCTATGGATTTTCCAGCTTTCTGTTTTGCAGTTAGCCCTTTCTGCATGCCTCCGAGTGAAACCACTCTCCCCAGGTCTTTATTAGCCTTCTCCTTAATGTGAACCTCTTCCAGCAAGGTACTGCTTTTGGCAGATACACGCATGTGGGTGGGCCCTGCCCCCATCTCAGGACTTTCATCCCAGTGGCTATCACTCTCACCACATCCCTGACTAAATAGGTCAAAAAAGACCCAATCTTCAGAGACTGCCTCACCCAGGTCTCCATATGCAGGGGCCACTGGGCCACTGTTACCCCAGCTCTCATCCTCTGCCGGTGCTGGTGTCAACAATAAGCCCTGAGGAGTTTCAACCTAGGTTATTTTTCAAGCTCCAATATGTCAATGTTGCTCAACTTGGCTCAGAATGAAATATGACTTGCAGTCCATGAGCACTCTCTCTAAATTGTAAAAACACAAAGAACCTACCACTAACTTAGTGTCAACAGGTGATTGGATTAACTCTGCATGCATGTAGTACCTCATGCAAGGTCAAACTGGACTCGGATAAAAATTCTTGTGCTGCCTCCATCAAGTTAAAAACCATAACACGCCCTTCTCTTGCCAGAGATGCAGCCTACAGAATCCACAGGACAAATAACCCTGTAGATTAGCACCAACTTTTATCAGGAAAATATTGAACAATAAGCTACAAATGGTGCATCATTGTGTTGAATACCTGCTCTACAAGCATAGTATGCAGAGATTGAGACTGCTCTTCTGACAGCCCTTTCTTTGAAACAACATGAAGCTTTGGGGGCCTCTGTGGGTATCCTGGTACACACCTGCATCCACCACAGAAAGTCTTTGAAAGCCTTAAAACATCCCCGTACATCTGACTTGCCTACTCCAAAGGAGCCAAAGGAAAAATCTCTAAACTTCTGATCAACAAGTGAAAATAATAACTCTAAGCATCAGCCATCCTGTGGTTAGGTTTCAAAGCTCTGTGAACTTCCCCAATGTACAATCAACTCCAGAAGACTATGGATAAAGATACAATTCAGCATTTTTGAACCATGAAATACTTGGTATTCACAGTGGACAAAAGATTGGAGCTGCATACCTGACAACAAGCTCTGCCGAGATATTTTCTTCAATGCCATTGTCATCCACAGAATGAGGTCTACACTACAGCATGAAAACAGTCAAGAGTTCTCTTCTTTATCTTCCAGGTTGAGGAGGTTTTCTGAGGAAACTAGCAAGTAGTTGCAATGGAAAATTTTCTTAATCTGTGTGGGGTCCACAAATTGCCTTAAATCAGAATGATGCCTTATCAGAAAGACAGTAGAGACAAATCACTAAAACCCTGATTTCCAGTACACAGAAGATGTACAAGTGGATCCTCAAACCTGAAGTCATGCGAACGAGTTTTCTCACCTGATGTGGATAGAGAATTCAGCGACAGGATGCTCCGATATGAGGTTAAAATCATCTTGAAAGATAGCAGACCTAAAAGAGATGAACAAAAATCAGAGCAGGTTGTCAGTTTCAACGTGAACCAAATAAGGGATCGAAAACTGCTTCACGAAAACCTGCACAACTGAAAAACCTCAAGAGAACCATCAGCTCGCCCCCCCAAAAAAATTCCGAACGCCTGGAAACCATATCAAACCCTAAATCGCATGCAGGTGGTGTCCTTTTGCAATAAACACACACAACTTACAGGGCTGTAATCTCCTCAAAGAGCTGGTCGGAGGGATTCGGAGAAATCGGAAGCTCGTTCTTTAAGACTCTGACGAGCTTTATGCTTCCCTGCTTTTTTCCGCCGGTTTCCCTTACTGCCCGCCATGGCAGTAGATTCTGAAGCTCCTTCACGTTGAAACAAAGGAACATCCGGACCACCACCACCACCTCCGTCTCAAATCCAAACAATTGCGCGCAAAACAGGACTACTCAATCAAGCAAAAAGGAGAAAAACAATAAAAATTTATCGAATGCAGCTGCGTCTACAAATCTCTCGCAACGTCAAAATCCCTAACAAATTTCTCCAATTCCCTGGAGGAAGACTACAGTAGGATTGTGAGCTTCGTACGTATTTACCTGTTTATTGTTTTCGGGGCACATTGCCATCGTCCACGTTGTATTGCCTTCGACTTGCACATGGCACATACTGTTTAGTTTTCGCGATCAAACCCAGACTAGGGCTGACGATTCCCATTTCTAGGAGAATCACTTGGGACTTCCCACGCCCCGAACCAAATAAAATACAATAAAGAAAGAACCTTCTGCAATCACCAGAACGCACAGCTTTGGGGGAAGGGAAGGATTGATGCTGCAAAACCTGCCAAACTAAGTATGCTGCAACCAATGTTTTTCTCTAATATTTGTGAAGGAGGTGGGTTGGCGATCATGCCCAAGATGACTTAGCCAATTTTGGCTAAAGATTAGAGGGGGAAATAGAAAAACTTAGGATTCCCCTTATAATTTGGCGACCTGTTGAAACCTATTCTCTAAAAATGTGATGAATTTAGATTTTTTTTCCCCTCATAATTATGTCACAACTTGTGCCCCTTTTTTGAGGGTTTTTTTTAAGGATTTTGAATGGTAGCCAAGTTGGCTACGGCTTTTCAGTCCAAGGCTAGCAAGTGGCAGGTTGTAAAAGAAATAAGTTGGAAAACTTTTTATTTCACAATTTTCTAGGCAAAAATGTGGCTACTTTGCTCTCTTTTTTGGGTAGAAGTTTAATGGCTACAAGGTTTTGTTGCTCTCAATTTTGGAGGCAGCCATATGCTCTTACGATGAAAAGCAATTTGTGGGTACAACATATTTGGATATCATAATCATCTTGAAGAAAGAGGTATGTTCCTTCAATTTAGCCTCATCAAGGAAGAGAGGAATAAAAATTTGGTTAAGATCAATGTTTTTCCCATCACAACAATGCACCTTCAAGATGTCCAATTGTGCAAAGAAGATATGTTCAACTTTTGGTTATAACCAAAACTAGGGGTAAATAATGCCAATGGCATTCATTATTTTGTGCGTAGGAAACTTTTCGTCAAATTCTTCAATGATGCCATGAATAGCATTGTTACACTATTTTTTAACCTCTTGCACAATCACTAGCCAATTCACTCTTGAAACTCAACTCAAACACCTTATTAGTGTGCAACACTTACACAATATGTAAATTCTCCCA
>Ga0209208_10008439_pt1 | contig 13733 bp, 12 predicted proteins | sample S1TSphfallax_3_FD_187694 | JGI IMG/M metagenome (GOLD analysis project Ga0209208, IMG submission 187694) | Host-associated microbial communities from peat moss isolated from Minnesota, USA - S1T2_Fd - Sphagnum fallax MG (SPAdes) (version 2) | ecosystem: Host-associated > Plants > Peat moss >...
GCACGGACTCACGAACTAGTGTCAAGGAATTATTGGTGGCCCAAAATGAACAAGTTGCTACGGGAGTATGTCAAGTCTTGTGATACATGTGCTCGATCCAAGGCTCCCAGGCATCGCCCGTTTGGACTCATATAGCCCCTGCTAATTCCTAGTCGTCCTTGGGGATCTATTGCAATGGACTTCATCACGGACCTCCCTACTGTCAGAGCCAAGAATTCAATATTGGTTGTGGTCGATCGACTCACCAAAATGGCCCATTTCACCCCTCGTTCCAAGTCAATCACGGCAGAAGAGACAACTCAGTTAATTATAGACGGGATCGTCCGACTGCATGGACTTCCCGAGGAAATTGTGTCCGACAGAGGTCCTCAGTTTGCATCCAAGTTTTGGCGTTGTTTATTCGAGCTTCTTGGAGTTGACATTCGGCTATCTTCAGCTTTCCACCTTGAGACAGATGGACAAACCGAACGGACAAACCAGACACTCGAACAATACCTTCGCTGCACTGTGAACTACCAACATGACGACTAGCTGGACCTACTATCTCAAGCAGAGTTTGCTTATAACAACACAATGCATGCATCGACCGGGATTAGTCCATTCTTTGCCAATTACGATTTTCATCCCAGGTTTAGCCTTGAAATTCCTGGGGACTCCGTAAACCCCTCGGCTGAAGAAAGGGCCACGAGGCTTGGACAGGTTCAACAAAACCTTATGGCAGAATTTAAGCTAACACAGGAGTGGCAAAAGAAGTAAGCAGACCGCCGACGTAAGGACCATCCAAACTTCAAGGGTGGAGACAAGGTCTGGCTTTTCAAAAAAAACATTGCTACCACTCGCCCATGTGCCAAGTTGGATTACAAACGCCTCGGACCTTTCAAAATCGCCAAATTGGTTGGTTTAGTGGCTTGCCCGTTGGAGCTTCCACCCCAGTTCAAAATCCACAATGTTTTCCATGTCTCCTTGCTTGAGCCCTATCATGAAAACTCGATCCCAAAACGTCATCGAGAACCCCCAGTTCCAGTCGAAATTGAAGGCCAAGAAGAGTTTGAAGTTCAGGAGGTCTTGGACTCCAAGAAGATTCGTGGAAAGCTCCTATACCTTGTCTTTTGGCAAGGTTACCCTCCTTCTGAAGCTACTTGGGAGCTTGCTGGAAACCTAGTTCATGCCCAAGACTTAGTTAATCGGTTTCACCAACGGTATCCTAACAAACCGGCTCCATTTGGAAGATGTCGCTTGAGGAGAGGATAATGTCATGGCCTAGGATATTTTTGGATACTTTAGGCAATATCATGGCCTAGGATATTTTGGGGATACTTTTGGCAATATCATGGCCTAGGATATTTTGGGATACTTTAGGCAATATCATGGCCTAGGATATTTTGGGACTAGTATGGTTCAGGGTTATAAAAGGAAATAGTCTGGGGAACAACTCTTCAGCAAATTAACACCAGTTGATGGATCAATAAAACTTGTCTTGTCTTGTAATTCTCCACTTGTTTGTAGTTAGTCCATAACACTATGTCTCCACTAGGTTTCATTCACTATAACTTATGAATTCACTCAAAATCAACTGAAATCACTTAGCATACAAAAACACCTTTTATTGTAGTGATTTTTTAAAATAACTATCTCCCACCTTTCATAATAACTACCTCAATTTTATACCTATCTCATTCTATTATCCTATCCATCAACATGGATATAAAAAAACAAATTAATATGTATCTTTTCATGTCCCTGAAATGTATGAATTAGTTTAAATTAAACTTGACATTGACAAAAATAATGATGAATTATTGAAAACCATATGAAAACATAAGAATAAAATAAAATAGTTGATTGTCATTAGTAGTGTGCAACAATGCAAAACTCAAATTGGGTAAAATTAGAAGTATATATTGTGTAAGATTTGCAAATTTATTAATTTAGGTCGGTATAAAACTAAATGAAAATTTTAATTTATTCACAAAGGAAGTGTAAATAATTATTTCATCATTTTCCTTCCATTTATCATGTCAATATAATTGCATAAAAATTCAAGCAAATCAAAATATTTACACAAGCATGGCACATTGCCAAGTGGAAAAAGACAATTAGTTATGTAATTAACATATCAAACATGAATATGTGAAGAATCAAACATCTTATCCAAAAAATGAAAATAGATTGAAACAGATCAAAAACTTCAAAAATGCATTCAAACTAGTATTATAATGGCAAATGGTAATAAAAGTTAATGCACTTAAAAAACACTTTCTAAGAATCTTATTCAAGGTAAATAATGCAATGCACAAAATTAAAATGCCAAAAGCAAGTATTTTCAACAATCGGTCATCAAAATTTGAACAAATCCATCATAATCACATGCATTACAAAATGTGAATACATATATGTTATATAATAATTTTGGCACGTATACCATTTTTTACCGATTTCAAAACAATCGCCCTCCCTTGGGTAAGGGTAACTTTTAAACATATACTAATTGAGTCAATTAAATACAACCCATATATAGCCAAGTAAGTTAATTAAAAAGGTAGGAATTTTTTTTGTTGGGTAGGGATATATACATGTGGATATAATAGGGTAAAAGACACCTCCCCCATTTCACAAAGTTGTGTGAACCTCATGGGATATGGATTCAATTTTGACTATGTATATTTCTATTTCTAGTTGGTTTTTGAATTTGCTTTGCCATGCTTTATGCTACTCCATTTCACATTCAATTGCCCTTTCAAAAAGGGTCGAACCTACCTATTTTCCCAATACACACACACACACATATCCCTTGTGAATGAAAGTTAAAGTCCACAAAAACTAAACAAATTTGAGCATTCACAAAAAAAACTGATTCATAATTTTATGCCCATCCTTCACATATCTGATGGCACTTGGATTGATAATGCAAAAATTGATGTGCATTTAAGTTTAAAAACCTCATGTAAGGTGTATCTTATTACTAACACACAACAATTAATGTTAACACCAACATTTGCTCAAAATTTTATTTTATAATGGTTGCATGGATCATGTGGATTATATCATTCTAAAAGGAACACTTTTGATTGATTGCAAACAATGTTCAAATTTCACCACTTGCATCCTATTTCACCCAAATTGTTTTTCATGTTTACAATTATCCTTTCCACAACAACATTTCCTAAATAACAAACTCACACTTTTGTTGATGATATTATTTGGTTCTCACACATTTTACATCACAAAAGTATTAAATAATGAAAAATCAAATGTTTTTGTATGAATTTGTTGTTTAAAGTGTACCAAAAGTATTAACTAGTGTTCAACAATTCTCATATTTTTGTCAAAACCAATGATTTTTGTTTTTTCATAGAGTTGTAAAAACTAGCTTAATTTTTTAAAATTTTGGTTCTATAAGAATTGTCTAAGGTATGGCCTTTTTATTTTTAAAATTTCAGCTTGTTCTCACAAATTGGTTATTGAATTTATTTTACTCAAATAATGAAATGAATAACAAGCACCCAAGAATGTGCACCCAAGATATACTCCAATTTAACACCATAATGTATCTTATATTATTTGCCCCAATGTGTGGGCATGTATTATATATAACCAAACCTAGACCTCTAAAATTGAAACCCTTTGAATTTTTTTAATACCCTCTAGATGGTTTTCATTTTAAATTTATGGGATGATTATCAAATAAGTAGTTCACACTAAAGTGAAAATTGAGAGGGCAAGTTTCAATGTGAGTATCACCAATGGTGATGCACAATGGTTATCAAGGTGAAAATCAATTTAAAAATTAGGATGGTTTTTACCTTAATTTTGAAAATTGCCCAACAATGGTATCAACACATTTGTTGTGTTGTATTATAATCAAATTAATATGAAATCCATGTAAAATTCATAAGTACAAATTACATGAAAATTCATTATTATCATAATCTAGTTGTTGTGATTTCTTTTCCATTGTTTTCATGCAATAAAAGTTTTATATATGTATGCACAATTTCTTTAGTGTTTCATATGGTTGTAATGCATCAATTGTACAAAAATTGTGTTGAAATGATTCAAACCTATGAGCAATATGTTTTATGCAAACATGGGATGAATTTATAGAGCTTAGTAAGTTAGTGATATACATATTTCACATTTTTTCTTTTATAAAAATTGTACAAAACCCATTTTAATAAAAAGCTTCCCAAACATAAACTTTGTGACTTGATTACTCACACCATTTCTATTACAAACCTTGATAATAGTGAGGTTACACGACATATAAATAACATGGTTGTTAAATTCCTCAATTTTCCAACTTAAGACACCCAACAACCTAACTATTTTTAAATCAAAGTTTTCAAACCATACAAGTCCAAAAAATTTGTTTTCAACTCCATATTGTCAAGTTGCCAAGAAAAGTACGCAACAAAAAAACGCCCCAAAACCCTACAGTTTCCAAAAACCCTAAAATGTGGTTCTAAAAACCCTAAAATTTTGGTTCCAAGATCACTCAACAACACAACTATTTTTGAATTCAAGTTCTCAACCCACACATCTTGTCCACAAAATTTGTCTTTTAAAGTTGGCAAGCAAAGCACCCAACCAAAGAAATTTCCTACATTTTGCCAAAAACCCTAAACTTTTGGTTTTAGAAACCCTAAAAATCTTGTTCCAAAAATCACCCAATACTCATAGTAATAGCTTCAAAGGTGGAGGTGGGAGAGGAGTAGGTGGAGGTGCCACACAAAGCGCAATCGAGATGGCCGAAGATGTAGAGAAAAGATTCGAGAGAGCGATGGATTGTTTGTTTCCAGGGAGCTCATCAAGAGGAGCGGCAGCAGCAGCAACCAGGTGCTGCTTGTCTATTCTTCTTTTTTCAGAGTTTAAGTGGTTTTTCTTTTGAATTTTTTTTCAAGCTCTGAAGTGTTGATTTTCTTTCTGTTTCTTTATGATTTTTGCGTTGTTGTTGTTGTTGTCGTCATTCTGTCGGTTTTTTTTTTTTTTTTTTTTTTTTTTTTGTTTTGTTTTTTTTTTTTTTTTTTTTTTTTTGGTTTTTTTTTTTTTTTTGGGTGGTTTTCAGGGTCTTCAATTCATGGCGGTACGGGGTTCTCCCATTTCTGTTGATGGCAATTCTCATTCTCTCTTGCTCTTGAATCATAATTTGGAGCTTTTTTCTCTTTTTTTTTAATTTATAATTTTTTATAATAAGGTTTTTTTTCTGCCGTTTTCCTCATAAGAGATCTGATCTCTCTTTGCCCCATGGGTTTTCTTTCTCCTCCTCCTCTCTTGTTGGATTTTTTCTAGCATTTAGGACCCTCCAGGCTTCATCTTCTGTTTTCCAAACAGACTTTCTCATAAGACCACTGGAGGAGGAGGGTTGCAATCGATACACAAGGGATGCTAGGGTTCTGAACATGCTTTGGGTCCAATGTTTGTTGTTGAAATGCAAGTATTGATGTGGATGATTACGATTGCAAGGAGGAGGGGGATTTGGTGTTGCAGAGCAGAGTCATAGGATGAAGCAACGGCATATGGCCTGCTGTATTACTGTGATTCATTGCCTCCTTTCTCACATTGGTTCTAGGGTTTGGTATTCTAGGATTCTTCCAAGCCCAGAATTTGTGATTTTGTCATTTGCGGGCTAGGTTTCCATCTGCAGTTTCCATCTTCTTTCAGAGGTTTCTTTTTTTTTTTGGTTTCTTTTTTTTGGGTCCATCTTCCTGCTGGTCTGAAGTGACAAGAGGAAAAAGGTGGTGCAGTTTGGAATTCATGGCATCATCACCAGTGAAAGGTAGCAATGAGAAGCAGCAACAACAGCTGGTTGGTGTGCATGTGCCTCCTCAAGCCATTGGGACTGTGGTACCTCCTACTTTAGCATCACCTCCTGCCTGCCAACCTTGGGACAGGAGAGACCTGCTACGCCGTCTTGCTACCTATAAATCCATGAGCTGGTTTGGCAAACCACAGGTTGGGAGACTCTTCTTGGGTCTCTTGGACGTCATATGCATCTCTCGTTAGCACTTTGTGAATCTATGGTCTGATTTTTGGCAGCGACACTCAACAGGTCATGATTGCACTCAATTCTTGTTGTGCTTGTTTTGCTGGAACTGATGGAATGGTTACCTTATATTGTACAGTTGGATAGATGTGATCTCTTGCAAATTATGCATTGTTTGTCACGCAAAAAACTCCACAAAATGCTAAGAGGGGAGGATGTGGTTGATGCAGGCTGCAGGCCCTGTAGCGTGTGCAAGCAGAGGATGGGTGTTAGTGGACGTGGACCTGATATGCTGTGAAATCTGTGGTTCATACCTCAGTTTCCCTGTTCCACCATGTTGGTCACAATACCAAGGTATCTCAATTCTTCTAAGTTTCCTCTACTACAATGACTTGAATGTTTGCTGCCTTTTACTCTACACTCAACACAAGAGACTGACATTTGAACTGGGTTGGTGGACTATTGTTTGTCAATCAAAAGTGGAGAGTGCAGCACAAGTGTTTGCTGAGCAGCTAGATACTGCTCACAAGGGGTTGTGTGCATGGAAGAACAACTCATGTCCAGACACATTGGCACAGTTTCCACCTGCACCCCTTTCAGCTGTGCTGGGTGCCTACACTGACCGGTGTGAAGCACTGCTGCAACTATCTGCTCTCCCAGTAATATCAGAGTCTGCCATCAATCAGATGCTCAATCATGGTTCTCAGGTTGATCAACTGCTGTCCCAACCAACTGATTCAATGCCCAGGCTTCTTATTCAGCACAACCCTGGTTCCAGTACAAGTGAAGAGGTGTTGCTTAACAGGAACTACAAGGCATTCTATCAGGTAATGAAGTTTGTGGTATTCAGCTTCATCTTTTGGAAAGGGGAATAAAGTGATCCTTCAGCAACTTCTTTTTTTCACTTCTTTGACATGGCAGGCGCAACATGCAATAGCAATTTGTGGCTGGGACTCACGGCTCCTACCCTACACTGTTGACTGTGGGGAACAATCTGCAGTGCCATCCACAAAGAATAATGGATGCACTGTCACAGAAAATACAGGGATATCCCATGAACCAGGCCCAATTGTCATGATACACAGCCGAGGCAAGCCACAGCAGGTCTGTGGACACAACCAAGTGCAGAGACTCCATTCTGCTGCTTCTGACCCTGCATCAGTTGTGCTGGACTGCAATTTGTGTGGTGCAAGTGTGGGTCTCTGGAGGTTCACAACCATAGCACGTCCCTCTCCTTTGCGAGTCCCTGGAATAGCACAAATGCCTGAACCAGCAGTAAAATACACAGAGACAGGAATGACAGGGGCCAGTGCAGCTAGTTGCATGGATGGTTGGACTCAACCTGGGCCAGAACCAGAGATGGCAAAAGAGCCTCATGTGAAAGCTGCTGAAGCAGTGACTGTGACTGTTTCACAAAAGTCTCAAAAGGGAGTGTTGGATTTAAGCCTCACCATAGCAGGAGGTCCTCCTCCAACACAACTAACTGCCCCAGCTTTGGTGCCTCCCAGCTTTGGACCAGTTGCTAGCATGCAGCCTTGTCAGGGTCAAACTGAGACGAGTGACACCGGGGAATGGGCAGCTCACTCATATAAGTCTCATGGGCCTGCACAGTGGGAACTTGAGATAGGAGGTCAAGGTGGAAGCAATGTGGACATAGGTCAGCATGGCAGACCATTGGCAGCTGATAGTGTGGAAGGCACTGTTGTGGACCATCAGGAGACTGAGGATGAAGAAGGCAAAGATGCTGAGCACTCATCCAAACGAAAGAGGAGTACTGCAACTGTGGAGACAGAGCAAGCAGATGTCAGCTACTACCTGCATGGTGGCAAGCATAAGTACAAAGAGTGGCCTTGTCAGGAGCTTCCACACACATCATCAGTAAATGCTATTGATACCCATTACCTCCAAAAGCAAGAAAACTCAATGGAGAGTGTAGAGAATCTTCCACGAGAAAGTGATGGACAGGGTGCAACCACAGGTGAGGACCAGAAAGATGGGCCAGAAACAGTGGTGGTGGCTGAACATAGTAGGAGCCAGCAAGATGCTGCTGAGGCAAGGCTAAGCAAGAGTGATGAAGAGGGAGGAGGTGCTGAAACTAACATAGGAGTCATCAGCAGAGGAGTAGCAACAGGGGGAGAGGCTAGTGTCAGAATAGAAGGAGGAGGTGGTACAGTGGGCATGTGGACTAGCCATGAAGCTGAAACACAGGGTGCAGAGTGTACTAAGAGTGTGGGTGGTGATGGGGAGTTTATGTTAGACATGGCAGGGCTCATGGATGAATTTGTCCCTGGCTGTGATCTGATGAGTGAGTTTATTCCAGAGGGAACAGACAGAACAGGCACAAGAGATGACTGTGGTGACAGCCAAGAAATTATGCTCAGCATGAACCATGTGTTTAAGAGAGACAATGGCTCAGCTCGAGAGTTTGAAGCAAGTCAAGAAGGAAAAGGCAGCCGTATGGACAATGATGGACGCATGGATGCAGAAGAAACTCTGGACACAAGGAATGCAGTGGTCCAAGGCAGTGAGATGGATGCTAACATGCTGGATAAAGAGCTCATGGATGGCCGTGTTGTCCAAACAATAGCTGACACAAAGAATGAAGAAGTGCAGAGCCCTGCTCACAATGACATGGGTAATTACCATTGCCCATACCAACAAACATGGCGTAGTTAATGCAGAATTTTGGAAGTACGTTATAAAGGATTAGACAGGAAATACAGCATAGGAGTGAGCTCTCATGGGTGAGACATAAGTTGGGAAATTTGATCTTGGCTTGCCTTTTGGCCAAGGTTTTTGTATAGAAGTGCTGTTTCACATTAGGAGATGAGGTTTCCACAAGTCTCAGTGCTGGTGCTGACAAGTTGGGTATGTATTCTGGTGGGCAGTACTCCAATTGGAGTGGAGAAACTGGGAGATAAAGACAAGGGAATTTGACCCCATTCAGCAACACCGACATTTTTGCCCTTGGGTGAATGGCCATGTTGCTGCAGCTGGCAGCAGCAGTGCACTCTGTGGCTGGCAAGTCACCCTGAATGCTCTGCAACAGCAGCAGCATTCACCTGCTGCTGACTTGGCAGAGTCTGAATCCACAGCTTCCATGTACAAGGTACACTGACTTGTACTGGTGAAACATGTGTTCCTTTTTACTATCTCTTGGCTTGCTTGAAAATCCTGATCTTACAGTTCCAGATGCATTCTCCTGACACTCTCTTTTAGTATTGACATGGTTTAATCTTGAGGAGTGTGAATGATCTCTGTGCAGGTGGATCCTCTTCTGTCAATGCGCACCTTATTGGGCCAGAGATCGACTACCAAGCAAGGCCTTGGCAGTCACATCCAGAGTTGAAGAACTGAGCTCTGCTGTCAGAAAAGACAATCAAGCTATTCTGAAGTAAGCTAAGTCAACTCTCAGGAGCCATCAAAAAGCTCTCTCCTCTGTCCTCCCTGCCTTCCCTTTCTGGTTATCATGTAAGTATGAATAGTAAGTACAAAGGACTCTTTTGTTTCAACAATCATCCAATGTGGGTGCAAAATGAATAGTGACAGCTATGTGGATGGACCTACTACCTGTCCAGTGATTGAATTTTGCAAATGAAAAAGGCATGTAGGATAATGAGTGAGTTCCTGCCCCCAGTTGACTGGAATATGGCACTAAAAAGTGCAAGAGTTTTGGAAGCCTTGTCAATCAGAAATGGGGGAACTCTTCTTCCTGATCAGAAAGCCTTCACCAGGGGCACTAAAACTGCCAGGGGCTCAGTACACTTGGAGTAGTTGGAATTGATGCAGAGAATTTGGCAACATTTCTGTCCTCTTCAAGGGTATGTATCAAGCAGGCTACTGCCCTGTTTTCCATAGCTAAGTTGCAGGAAAAGAGTGTGAAAAAGCTTTTGTATGCACCCCAGAAGAGGGATTCATTTGCTTCTACTCTTTTTGTTCGGGTAGGCACCCATTGATCCTAATAAGCACAGACAACATCTGTCCAAGTTTATAAGTAATCTTTATTTCTACAATATTTTTCCCTAATGACCAAGTTAACCACATTCCCAAACCATGCATCCTGTGGTGATAAACTGTGTTCTATCACATTTTCAAGTTCTCCTAGTTGGATATTCTTTATCTGGGTTAGATCATCATCTTGTTTGCCTCGACTTCCAGGATACAAGCCATTTTTCCTAAATTGTAGTGTTTGGGTTTTTGTGAAAGTAGTGCTCTACTGTTTTAGAACCTCCTCTGCATTTTGCTTTGCTTTTCAACCACACAGAGCTGCTATTTCTTAGTTATATGGGCTGCAAACATCTGGATACTATCTAGTTCCAAGGCTTCACTATAACTCCTCTTGGCTTTGCTCAAAAAATTTGTTCTTGGTTATATCATATGATACATGCAGGTTTTTTGCACATCTTTACAAGGTCACTATTTCAAGCAATCTTGTGATGGATGTTGGTAGAAACATGGTTCCATCAACTCCACCTGAAACACTCGACCCCAAATTCAAGTGTTTCATTTTATTTAACTAAAGAGTGGGAAGTTAATTGTGAACTGTGCTTTTGATATTTGCATTTGCTCCAATTTTGCAATCCACCTGCACCCTGATTTGTCCAGATTACCTTGTCCAGGCCCTTACACTGCTGCCAATGAGGATGCTCTAATGACAAACTTGAGATGAAGTTAGTTTTGATTTGGAACCAGTGACTTTTTTTTGGTGGCTAATTTTTGCCACTTCACAAAAAGTATTTTGAAAAAAGAATGTTTTGTGAGAAATTCCCTGTTTTCCAGAATAAAAAGTAATTTCCTAAAAAATCACAACAATTACCTACAATGTGAAAAGGGTGTTTAAGATTATCTACTTTCATATTCTGAATATTGCCAAATTTGGTTAAATATACAAGGTGGTGCATGTGGGATGGTTTCTAGCTTACTTTCAACAAGTTTTTGTCTTTTTTAATAAGCATTCATTTTTGTAACTTACAGGTGGTGGAGTGTTGTGCCATTAACAAATGAGGAGAATTTAAAATTCTTGTCATAATTCTCATGTGGGAATTACAAAAATGGGAATTCAACATGTATGAAAATTCATTTTCACTTTGTGTTGTTTTGGGTTGCACTTATGTTTAATTACATTTGTGGAAAATGTTGGGCATGGCTAGGCTACTAATTCATGATGACATCTTGAGACATAAATTATCATATTGGGGTTTACCGATCAAAACTCACCCGTGCATTCCTCCACTAAACAAGGTTGGATGTTAATGAAAAAAGGTTAAGTTATATATCGGTTTTGGTGAAATTGTGAATATTCCAAATTTGATCATCAATTATCCTATTGATTGTTTATAGTTGTGAGATTGCGGTGATGGATGGTAGACCACATTTGTTATGTTTATAATGTGCCCAAGTTTTTTTGGTCTTATGAAAAACATTGTGTATGGAAGTGTCTTTTTAAATTAGGTTTAAGCTAAGCCCACTAGTTCAACACTTCAATTTATGGTTAAGGTTTGGTCACGCCATATTTAAAATTAAGGTTCACCATGAAGGTGACATAGGATTCAATAACAAAGGATATTTTTAGGTGTACTAGTGGGTTGACTAGGTGGGGCGTGAAGTTTAAACCACATACACTACCATCATCAAATTCACAAATAGGTTCACCATCAAGTTTGGTCACCACACCATTGTTGTGGAACATAGAAGACATGTATGGAACCACCAAGAAACCTCGTTGATATTTAAAGGTGGTTGACACCATCAAATTGGATAATTATCTAATAGTTTGACAATTGGTGTCATATGCAACAAATGTGTAATCCCCAATTATTCACATCATTCATGGTATGGAAAGGTTGCTACTAAACAATTATTGAAAATTGACATGTTCACAAGGCTCAAAAATTGAAGAATGGCAACTATATTAGTGACCCAATTATGTAATTATCATCGTAAGCAAATATGGTCCCAAGTAATGCCATGACTTTAAGCACAATGATGACAACTCCTAGTGGTAATTTAATAAATGGAAGTGGGAATGGTGGTGGTGGAGCCATCGGAAGTGGTTGTGCCAACCATTTCACTAATGGACCACATCTTTTTGCCAACATTCAACCTTATTATGGAATTCTTTCACAAGTTGTGAAGAAATTACCAAGGGTCCGAACAAAAAAAATTATAAAAATTAGAAGAATTCCAACATAAGTTACACGAAAACTTGTGAGAAACATATGCATGGATGAAACGATTATTCAACATGGCCCACATGGCCACAAAAACACATGTTTATTAATTTTAATATGGAATTTTGGATAAGGAATTTAAGCAAAAGGTGAAGGATGCCATATTCCTTCAACTAGGACAACCAATTTTGGCAAATGTGTTTCTGTTGGGACGCATCAGCATAATATGAAAGAAAAAATGTGGTTACATTTGGGTTTAGTAAGGATAACTTGAAAATCTCCTCAACACTATTGATTCAACAACCACATGGCCATTCCAATAAAGCCACACCATAGAATACCAAGTGGGCTAAATAAGAACTAAATGATGTTTCTTTATTATATTTCATTGAACAAAGGGGAAAAAACGAATGTCGAAGGTGTGGTGGGCACATCAGAAGTAATCTTTGTTTCACACTGCATTCAGGGTTGTGGTAAGGCCAATCACAAATTGCCAATGTTAGTAAAAACAAGGTTTTTGGGAAAGGCTATAAAGGGAAAATGGCAACCAAGAAATTGTTGAACACCAAGGGGTTCACCCAACCTAATCTAACACCATAGAGACAATGTTTCCCCACTTGGAAGCCTTAATTATGAACATGGCAACATAGGTGAAGGCCAATGGACCTATTTTAAATAAGGCAAAGGAAAAGACACCCCATCTTTTAACTCAAATGCCAACTTTGGATCAACACTTTTTTTATTGGTGAAATTTCACAAAATTGTGAAAATAAAAAGGAAATAATGAAAGGCCTTTGTAACTTTAAGGCTATCAAAAACAAATCACCAGAATTCAACCATTGTGACAACATAGATGCCACTATAACAAAAGATGATTTGGATCCTTCATTACCTAAAAACGATGGCCATGATCCAATAGTTGCCACTTTGTGTGCGACAACAAATGTCGCAACCCCACTTTGGACAAGTGTGGGGGTGAAGCCCAACACTCCCAAAGTTGGGGACTTGGAGTCCTCTGAGACTCTCGAATGTTTAGAGCTCGACAGCAAGGCCCAAAACACCTCGAATTGGGGTGTTCTTAATGTCATTGGAAAGGTCTTGAAACGTAGATATCGAAAATGGCCTCGCATTGGCCATTTGGACATCTGCAGCCCAAGTTATAGGCAAAAGAAGGGCCGGGAGTCAAACTGGCAATTTGACTCCCGACCACTAAAAGTCGGGAATCGACCCCTTCCCGACCTCCGAATTGAGAGTGCAACATGGCGTTGGAAAGATCTCGACGAGGGCTACAACTTTGGTTTAGACCTCGTCGCGATCAGACTCTGCAGTTGGGAGTTATGAGCGCTCAAAGTCCCGGGACTCCAACCGGGACAGTTTCGGGACAATTTCGGGACTCCAACTTGGGAGTCCCGAGAAAAAAAGCCATTTGGATGTAGCCCCTGCGGAGCGTTGTAGAGAATACTATATGGGGGAAGGTGGTGGCTTCCCCCGAGTCCGGGCCGTGGTGAGTCTTGTGTGTCAAAGTGCCCGTGGCTTGTCCCAACACCCAAGGGTGTTCCCGAATGTGAACTAACCCTTTT
>Ga0209208_10008441_pt1 | contig 13731 bp, 11 predicted proteins | sample S1TSphfallax_3_FD_187694 | JGI IMG/M metagenome (GOLD analysis project Ga0209208, IMG submission 187694) | Host-associated microbial communities from peat moss isolated from Minnesota, USA - S1T2_Fd - Sphagnum fallax MG (SPAdes) (version 2) | ecosystem: Host-associated > Plants > Peat moss >...
ATACATAACATAGATGATGAAGAACTATGAAGAACACCAATTATGGTTTGGATTCCTCAACCACCATTTCATCCATATTGTGTTCATAATTAAGTGATTATGTAAATAAAGGATGTCATAGTTTAAAGCACAAATTTTCTTTACAATTTCATATGGATTGAAAACCACAATAACACCAACATGTCAAAATGTAGAAGGAAAACCAAACATGAATTGCACAAAATGTCATTTCATCAACCACAATGTAAACACATGTTAATGAAAAAAGAATAAATGTGTTTACATAGTGTCAAAAGTTAGTGCATAGGCAACCAAACTATCCTTGTCACATTTATGAAATCATCAAGCATGTAAATTGAAGAATTGTCCAAAGTTTAGTGAGATGTAAAACATGTTCAAATACAATGGAGGTAAGGTTATTGAAAAGAAACTTGTAGTTGACTTGAAAGTTACAATTTTATCAATAAACATGGTGGATGTGATGTGCCAACAACTAGAAGCAAGGCAACTAAAGAATAGGCGTTCAAGGAATGAAAACCAAGAAAAAACAAAAGTGTAACAAATTAAGAAATAAAGGAATGTCTAAAGAAATCCATGGTTAAAACCATATAAAAGATGAAAACCACTACTTCACCTATGGGTGTACTTCAAACAACAATGGGAGAATGGAATAATAGTTGGGCAATAATGCCAAATATAGTGAGAATACCTTTTAAAACATCAAAACCACAAGAAGCACCTTTTTTCCTTATAATGGTTAATATGTATAAAAATATATTTTCCAAGATATTAATAAACAAATGTTGGAAATTAGCTATAACTTGGAACTTTGGACAATTGTTAAAAGTAACCCTTAATTTCAAAAAATACTTATGGTAAAAATTGTTTGCCAACGAAACCACGATGATGCTCTAAAATAATATTTAAAAAATTGGTAGTTCCATTCGTACCTAATATAGGCATGGTTGTAATTGTTTAAATAATCACATTTAATTCCAATGATGTAGGAATTAGTTTATATGGGGCTTTTTGCAAAAAGTTTGATATGTCGTTTCTACATGACCATTCTAGTTGTATGGTTGTCCTTGGACCGTTCCAAAGGCAATTTAGAAATAACTACCTCATTTTCAAGCCTAACTACTTCATAACTACTTCATTACAACAAAATGTGTCCATGTAAGCCAAGTGATTTCACTAGATCTTGAGTGAATTCATTGGTTGTAGTGAATAAGGACTAGTGAAGAAGTAGTGAATTCACTAATCTAGTGAATCAGGCCTAGTGAACTACACCCACATTTTGTAGTAGTGCTTCATTTTCCTATTAATTTTCATAATAACTCTCACCAACTTTCTTAATAACTACCTCCATTTTATAACTACTTCACTTTTTTTCCCTATCCACCAACATAGATATAAAAAAACAAATTAACATGTGCCATTTCATGTCCATCAAATGTATATTAATTTAAATTAAATTTGACATTGACATAACTATATGAAAACATTCGAATAAATAAAAATAGTTGATCATCACTAGTAGTGCCCAATAACGTAAATAGTTGTTTAGAAGTTATGAAGAATACCATAAAGGATGTATCGTTGGATCGAAGGTGAGGTGTTAACATTATCACTAAACAATAGATAACCAAATTTGGTTTAGTAAAACAAAACCCCTACACCATATTACTTAAAGACAATAGATCAAACCACTACCAAACTAGTGGGATTGATCTAAGATCTAAAAATGTATGCACATGGCATACCCTATGTAACTAAATTTATTATACTATAAAACAATGCGGTGGATTCTTGTTACTATATGTTATTAGGTAGACCGAGGTTAAAGGATGCCAAAATGGCACACAATTAGGCCACAATTAGGTCACTGTTGAAGGTAATAGAACAAGAGCTATATAACTAAGCATACAAGTAGTAATGTGAATAATATGGGTAGTAATGTGAAATGTTGTTTTGTTATATTTTTTGTGTGGTATGGCATAATAGATGATGATGAAGATGTTATGTTTACTATTGAACATGAACTATTTTTTATAAGAACTATTAATTTACCTATAGGAGTAGTTTTTTCATCGATGGTCAATATAATTGTGGAAGAACTAACAACAAGAATAACAAATTCAACAATATTGCTAAAAAATGTAAAAAAAAACGAGGTGGTAACAACCACATAAATTCCAAAAAACACCTATAAGGGTGCAAGCAAGATATTTTGTACATATTTGTTACCTTGTTTTCTTCTTGAAAACATGAAAAAAAACAAGTTTTCAAACTTTAAACCTTCCTCTAGCATTTGAAAATAAATGAAACTTTTTTTTTCATGGGCATCTCCAGCCTCCCTTTAACTTTTAAAAGTCATTTGTGTCATATCATTTGGATTTGAGAAAATACCCCAAAAGTATTTCCCATTTTTTAGGGGTTAGGGATGATTTTAGTTATGAAAACAACCTTGATTAACTAAATAAAATATATTATAATGTTCACCACATCAATATTGAGGTGTTTTAAAAAACAATAAAATACTTGCAAAAACATTTCACCTACTTTCAAATACTTGAACTTTATTTTTCAAACTACCACAAATTTTAGGTTCAATTCAAGTACTTGCAAGTAGCTTAAAAAAGCATGACTATAACAATTTATTTTTTGAATTCCATGCAAACAAGAGTTAAGAAATAATTTACCCCAAAAAAATTTATTATCCCCATAAAATTGTCTACTTGTTAGTCCTTTTCTTTAGGGACCCCAATATTTTGTTGCTTACACTGTTTTTTGTGTATACCTTACCATGTTTTCACACATAATTGTTTTTCTTTTTAAATGTATCATGAAATTTATTACTTTTATAAACTACTGGATGTATTTATTGGTGAAACATTAGCCAAGGTAAAAATAAAATAACTACATATTGCTAGTTGAACATTAACTAAGGACCAATAGTTAGTTAAGCTAACCTTAAAAATAAAAAATAGTCCACAATACATTAAGGTGAATGCACATCTTATTCTCAACAAGATGAATGGATTGGAACAATTATTGAAGGAGTACATGGATGTTTCGTTTGGACTTACAAAGACCTCAAAAAAACACCATTAGAATTAACCAAACACATAATTGAGTTGGATGATTCCATTTCACAAGCACATCAAACCAAGTATAGGATGAACCTTAACTAAGTTGCAATTATTAAACAAAACATTCAGAAGTTGTTAACAACCAAATTCATCCAACATGTATAAAAAATTACATGGTTATCATTAGTGTTATTTGATTATAGTTTTTTGGATCGGTCTAAAGGATACATAATAGAGATTTTTTTTTAAAAAAAATTAGAAGGGTATGCATTTGGATATTAAAAAAATTTCCTTACATCCATGGAATTTTTTCATTCATTGTTGATTATGTATTTGGTAGTTTTCATATTTGTGGTAACCTCCATATATGCATCAAGGTTATATATGCCAAATTTCACATGTTAGTCATGCAAAGACATGCATATTCAAAGATTTGAATTCAAGTAACTTGCAAGTAATTGAATCCCAATTTTTTTAAAACTTTGCCCATTGTAGCACAAGCTACTTGCAAAAAGCCAAAACCCACATAAACATAAAACTAGCCTGAACACCCCAATCCCACACACATAACCCCCCAAAAAATCCAAGCTCCCAAGAACTTGATCAACAACTTTTATAATGTTTTAGTTCCATAAATTAGTCCATAATTGAATAGGTTTTAACTAGGTACAACATCAAATTTGGATAGAAAAATATAATTAAAGTCAAGCAAGTAATTGAAAGATTAATGAGAATAAAGAAATAAAAAATAAGGTTTAGGTTTTAAATGAATCACCTAATCCCTATCAATATTGACTTTTTCAAAATATCAACTTTATTATCAATTCATAATTTTATTTAATTAAAACAACTTCAACCTCCATGTAGTCCTTTAGGTCTACGTTTGGTGTACAATTAAATGTGGATCATCAAACCATGCTTTTACCATTGTGATAATTCAATCAAAATTTTCTATTTGTAAATGATAATGTTTAAAAGTTATCAAAACACTGGCTAGGTTAAAAACCCTTTATGTTTCAATTTGAGATCCATTAATTAGATTGGCAAGGAAGCTTACATTTGCAATTGACCTCCATGGTTTTACCACCAAATTAATGGATTTTCATATATAAACGGAGGGGTAGATTTAACCTCTAAAACAAAGATAGTTTGCTAACAACCAATGTTCATGAAGATGTACATGGATGCCTTAATATCAAGTTCATGCAAATCTTTTTTCATCTTCACCCATAACAATAAATTCATGAATTATTGTAGTTGCCTAGGGTTGGATAGTTGGGTTTAATTGTTCCAAAAAATTCATTAGAAATGGGATCATTTATTTCACGTCATATTCAATTACAAGGTAGATAACATTTATGTGCCCCACATAACTTTCAAAACCCACAAGGATTTGAATTGGGAATCCAACATTAAGGCCAACATATTGTGAATTCAATAGGAATCAAAATATTTCAAAAATTATAGAAAAGGTCTTATCACCTTCACAACCTCTCACCGCATGATTCTTCTCAAAAGGTGGAGCTCAACATCAATTTGATAAAATGTTTCACCCCCATTAGCAAGGGGATGCAACTCAAATTCTATTACCATAATCAAATTAATTATAATAAACGAGGCATTAGACAACAACTAGTGACCTTTGGACTAATTCATAACACATGTACTCACCATTGGATTCAAAGAACTAGTGATAGTTTCAACAATGGCCCACCCTTGGGCCTTTGGGAATCACTATTGCGAACTAAATGTTTTCTACTTCCCAAAACACAATAGAATAATTCATTTAAATTCCAATGTCTTTTCAAACATTATAACTTTGTTAACAATTGTTGGAACTTTTTAGCTTTTAGTGTGGCTTCCCACTTTCAATGCAAGCCTTTACCCATGCCTACCTCCCTTCCCCTAATTCTTTTGTCCATGTAATTATTTTCTACAAACTAGTTTGAGTTTCTTTCACGTTACCAAAATAAAACTAACAAAAACCTTGTCATCATTGGCTACATATTGCAATTTAAACATCACATGCCCAAAACAAGTACCCTCATAAACCCACAACAACTTCAAAAGCTCAAAATCAATAATAATTCACAATGTTGTAACCATAGATCACAAGTTATTGGATTCATCTTTCACAAAAGCAATCACATGGTGGATTAATCCAAAGTTTTCCAACAATGTTTGGAGTTGAAAAGTTATGGAGTTGCCAATTGTTTCATGCACTTCAAACATTCCTATAGTAACATGCACATGGGTCCAAACTTCATCCAAATAATTAACGAGTAATGCAAATGTGTCTATGTCACTTTTGGACATCCCGAAATCAAAGCTAGTAGAGACTATGGTTATAGTTTTAAGCTTAGGCAACACATGCAAGTCCATGGTCTTTTGGACCATCTCAAACAACATTGTTTCGACAAGAAATGAACAAAATGAAAAAATGAAACATGGACATTGGCACAAGACTAACCTATGTAGTTCGATGTTTTCGCATGTGGAAAAAGGCTGATAATCTTTACAAATATAAAGCATAAGGTTTTTCAAAAACCTTTGTTGTGGTTCGTCACCATGTTTCTAAGGATTTGTTGAACCAAAAACTGTGTTGATTGTTAACCCAAATGGTTCAACCTTTTTGTTCCTTGATTGTTGAATGTGGTTTGCCTCAAAACCCTTAGCCATAGATTTTTCAATTAATATCAACTTTCTCTTTTTGACCAACCAAGGATGTTCAAAATCTACTTGAGTTTTCACGGGAGTAATAACATTTGCTTTACTATACTTGATGCAGGTCTTGCAAAAAACAAAATTTTAGTTTACAACATTACCAATTGTTTGTTAAACCTACATATGCATTTCAACATATATGGGTTCATAAGATCAACATGGAGGTTGTCATTGACAACAAAGAACCCCCAACTAATCAAATTTTTATGGTGTGCTTTCCATTTTTGAACTTGGGTTTCTATAGTTGTAAAATGCAGTTCATCATCTTTTAACAATTATTTATCACATCAAGAAGGTGAATGTTTCCAACATTTGAATTGTTGGTAACCATGTCTACACTTGCATCATAAACAAGATTGTCATTAATATCACCAACACTTTCAATAATAACATCATTTTTTGAAACCATTATATAAAAACCATAAACATATACAACAAGGTTGTAGTAAAATTTAATTGTGAAACCTAACTCCACAAAACTGCAAAACATTATAAAAGATGAAATCAGTTCACAAAGAAAAATGTAAACATGCAAACTTGAAAGAAATAATTTTAGAAAAACAATAAGTTGATGGAAGAAAAAAATCTATTGTTGTGCAAAAAACATGATGAGGGCATGTGCTAAAAATGTAATGGCCCTTATTGATCATAAGTCACAATCTTCAAACTTAGGGATAGAAGGTTTCAAGGAAAAAACCAAACAAAGTTTGTTGTGAACTATGAACTAGTGCATCAATAAGATTGCAAGAACTTGGTGCCGTTGTGTGGGAAAAATGAACAAACCAACAATTTTTTTTAAAAGGTAATAAAAGAAAAATAAACTGCAAGAACCTTGTGGTTGTTATATGTGAATAATCCAATAGACAAAAAAAAGGTGACAAAAGTAATAAAAGTGCAAGAACCTAGTCACATTTCTTGAATGTTGTAGAATGCACATAGGCCACAAACCTTGACATTTTCAAGCCAACATGCTTTGAAGCTCCTTTTTAGCAACCTACAAACTATCATAAATGTTTATGGTGCCAAATTGTCTCTATCATTGATGATTATATTCACAAAAGGCTCAAAAGTAGCTTAGTAGTTGACTAAGAACGTCAAACTACCAAAAAGGTTGACAACAACAAACGCAACCTTGATGGTTTGATAATGAAAGAAAGTTATGGGGTAATTTCCTTTCCACTAGTCGTAAACCCCAAACCATTTTTTATTAGAAGTCATATTTGGATTTTCCAACAAAAGAATATGGTTATAAAAGAGGTTGATCGTGAACAAATAGCAATATGGTATGGTTATCATGATTGAAGACATCCATTAGTTGTAGAAAGGGCCAATTAATGAATAAAATACAAACTCCAAATGTGTTTTTAATGCATATATGGTTAATATGCATGTGCTTGACCAACCAAAAAACTATAATCAAATTAACAACATTAATTATCACCCATTGTTGTGGTGTTAAAAAATAATGGTAAACTCAAAATTTGTGTAGATTTTCATAAGTCAAATGCAATAATCAAATAAGACATATATCCTTACCTTTTACTAATGAAGTTTTAAACACAATAGCAAGCCATCCTAATGTTTATTTATTCCTAAATGGATATTTTAATTATCATTATATATTTATAACATTATAAGATAGATATAAAACAATCTTTATGGGTCCAAACGACATGTAATGAACCAATGTGTTTACTTTGCATTTAGGACTATTGTCCTTTTTGGGGTCATTTTTATCAAAAAGCATGTTTTCCTAAAGAGGAATTTTCAAATAAAATGTTTCGAGACTTTTTATATATTGAATTTAGAGTTGCCCCAATATGTCATTTTAATTTTAAAAAATCAAATTTGGAGAAATATGAATTTTTGAAAGTGCATAAATTTTGCTAGATTTTGTGTTTCATTTTGAAAAATTGTCATAATTTCATATCATACCAAAACATGCTAACATTTTCAAGTTTAATTTTTTATGTTATAAACTACAAGTTTTTAAAAAACAACATATACATTGCATCACATTTCCATGTTGAAAAAGATTCATGAACGTTTTTTAAACCTTAATTTTTGGTAAACACAAAATTGAAAAAATACAAAATTTTGAGTGCTTTTTAGATGTGTTAAATAGTACCCTATTACTATAAAAAAAATTGAGGATGAAATAAAATGTATTATGAAAATTAAGGGGCCCTTTTATGAAAGTCGTGTAATTGAATGAAACTATTAAACATCCTTTATTCAAACCAAACTTCAATATTGGAATTTTGTTTGATTCATTTTAGATTTTTCAATATCCATATTATTCAATAAATATAGCTTTCCATTATTTAGATGCCATTAAAATGGCACTACATAAACAAATGTAACAATAATTGCAAAAAAATTGACATTTTGACATCAATTTTGGCTTGTTTGAGCTCATTCACACCCTTGTAACAAATTGGGGATCATTTACATGTGTAGTTTTTCCTTTTGGAGTAAATAAGAACCACCAATTTACCAATGAGCCAAACCTTTAAAGAATACTTAGACAAATTCATAGAGATATTCTTAAATTGCCAAATTCCACAAAATCCATGGGAGTACCTAATAAAATTATGGATGCACCTAGCTATGTTTCATATGTAACCGATTTGGTTAGAGGATGTTAAAGAGTTTTTATAAACAAGATAGATGTCAAGACCATTGACTCAAAGTGAGAAGTAAAGGTTGGCGACAATAAAACCATTCATGTTTAATAATGAAATTATGTACAAATTTGGCCATGATAACAAGTTGTGCAAATGTGTAACCATAAGAAACACTAATAATCCTCAAGGAACTATGTGAGGGAATCACATGAAGCCATTTTGCAACAAACATAATAGTTAAGAAAATCTTAGATGTAGGATGTTGGTGCCCAACAATTTTCAAATACACAATTAACTTTTACAAATCATGTGAGAAAATGCATTGAAGGTGAAGCACTTTTCACCCAAAAAAATGATGTATAACAATTATTGTGGTACACAATAAGTTGAAATCTTGATGACATCTTTTGGCTATTATAAATACAAAAAAAAACTTTAGAATTTACGTGACGACATTTTGGAACTCAAAGCTCACTTTGAATCAAAATTAATCTTGATCCAATGGTTAGATGAAAAGGATTGGATAAAATTAATGTATATGAAATATAACACACATTTTTTCAACAACCATTGGGCCTCATGTTTGTGGTTCATGAAACATTACCAAATAAATGAAAATTGAAAAAATAATGTAATGCCCATCCATAAAATCTCCTCCTCTTTGTTGTAGTAATGGGTTTTCCTTAAAAAGAAGAGAATTATGCATTTATTGTTATTTCATCCAAAAATAAATAAATTTTAAATGATTTTAAATTTAATTGATTTATATCAATATCATACACGATAAAAAAATCACCCAATAATTCCACCCACAATCTAATTTTGACATATATATGCAAAATTTAAAATTCTATGACAAATATTATTTTGTCACAAATATATTTTATATGTTCAAATTCTTCAATGTTTGTTGGATTTTTAAGAATATGTGATTAGATTAAGTATAAAGCTAATACTTAAAATGAAAACATAAATCCAAGATGTGATGTCCATATGTTACAAAAAAATTAATTGTAGAAATATTATACTTATGATTACAATTTTGGGGGGCTCAAATTGTTTTCACCCATGTTACAACTTGCCACTTAAAGCTCAACAAAGTTAATCACTACATTACAAAAAGAATCATTCATGAAATGTTGACTTAATTTTATTGGACCTATCAAAACAACTAAACATTTTACAAGGAACTAATACATATTGTTAGCCATAGACTATATTATTAAATGGGTGGAAACAATAACTTTATGCACCAACACTGCTATGGTTATAATGAAATTCTTATACAACTTCATATTGATTAGGTTTCAATGTCTAATAAACATAGTCACTAATTTAGGTGTGCATTTCATTAACAAAACAATCAAGTATTTAACCAACCAATTTGTGCTAACACATTTAAGTTCAACCATTTATTATTCACACTGAAATGGGCAAGTTAAATCAATTAATAAGGTCATTGATAACCAAATTAGTTAATGAAAAAAAAGACAAATTGGGATGAACATCTTCCCAATGTATAAAATAATGTATAAAGTAGTCACATGGTATACTCCATGCAACAAACATCTTCTCACTATATAAAATAATGTATAAGGTAATCACATAGTATACCCCATACTAGCTAGTTTATGGACTACATCCAATCATGCTAACAAAATATGTATTTTGAATCAATAATGGGGACCATAGGGATGCAAATCAAATAGGAATTTTAACAAATATAATAACTAACCTACAAAAACTTTAAGTTGATAGGTTATAGGTGGAAGAAACCACAAGAGCTCAGTAGTGGAACATAAAAATATGGAATTAATAGTGTCATCACAAGGAACAATTTAAGTGTAGTGATTTTGTTCAATAGTTTCCCAAAAATGCACCTAGGAAAGTTTATAAAGAAGTGGTTTCGACCATACATAATATAATAATATTTAACTAAAAATAATATTATTGGTTATTATGTACAAGTTTGACCTAACCCTATGCTTGTGAATGTAAACAAATTAAAACTGTATAAATACATGAATAAGGAAATACAAAGTAAAAACTCCTTAAACCTATTTATTGGGAAGGTGAAAATGATTCAAACACGAACATGAATCAAATTGTAGATGATGATCATATTAAAGAAGATGAGTTAAAAACATGATTTGTAGTTTTAAACCAATGAAATAGGTTGTGGGTGTACATTTTCCCCCTATCATTTTGAATTCCATTCAAAAATATATAAAACAAGTGATAAAAAAAATCAGGCATAATTAAAGCATTAACCTTAGAAAAAAAAAAAAACACAATTTTGGTGGACATTTGTGTTTCAATAGTAATGACAAATGTTGTCAAAATTAATTGCTTTGTTTTGACAACTTTCTCATTTTGTTTTGTAACAAACATAATGAATGAGGAAAAAAATGTTGAAATGGTGTAAAGATTAATAAGAAATAGAAGGGCCATGAAAAAACAAAGATAATAATAAAAAGCAAAGTGAGTTGCAAATTTGGTGTTATTATGAGTCCATTATTTAGCATCGACACCCCCATTGTCATGGACACCATCATCACTTGTCGTCTGCATCACCACTTGCACCAACATAATCATTTGCATCATCATTTATGTCACAACCCTAGCCTTGGGCTTGCGACCAAGGCAAGGGGGTTGCAAGGTTGCGAGCCAAGAAAGAAGCCATGGAGTCGGGCTACCTGCTCCCGGCGGGAGTGTAAGAGAGTGTGAAGGAATAGACCCTCACACCCTCACACTCCCAAGGGAACTCCCACATTGAGAGTTGGAGTCCCGGTGGACTCTTGAATGTTTAGAGAGCGATTGCAAGGGTCAAAACCCAATGGATTGAGAAGTTCTTTATATCTTTGGAAAAATATTGAAACGTAGATATCTAAAATGGGCTTGCATGACCCATTTGGACATTTGAAACACAAGTTATGGCCAAAAGAAAGGCCGAAAGTTGAATTGATAGTTTGACTCCCGACCACTAAAAATCGAGACTCGACTTGATTCCCTTGTGTGTAGGTGGCGTGCCACATACCGTTGAAAATATTTTGAAGAGGGCTACAACTTTGCTTCAGACATAATCTCAATTCGAGGTCTGCACACAAAGTTATGGGCCCCCAAAGTATCGAGAGTCCCAACTTTGACAATTTCGAGACTCCCACTTGGGAGTCCTGGGACAAAATGCCATTTGGATGTGGACCTCATGGACAGGCACAAAATATACTATAAGGGGGAAGGTGGTAGCTTCCCTCAAGTCCGGGCCGTGGTGAGTTTTGTGAGTTCGAGTTGCCCATGGCTTATCCTAGCACCAAAAATGTTTTAACTATGCATTGACCACCTTGTGTTGGTTTTGTGCAGGCCCGTGTGAGTAAGTGAAGCTTGTCAATTCTTTCTAATCCCATCTCGGAGCTCCATCACGCCCCTCTACCCCTCCAAAGTGCTACGAGCCAGGGAACATGCCCCGATTCCTTATTCTTTCGTTGTTTTCAATTTGTACTCACATTTGAGTCCTTCAAGGAGTTGGGAATGCGTCAGCTTGCATCATTGTTTGCACCAACATAGTCATTTGCATCGTCACTTACACCAACATAGTTGCATGCATCATCACTTGCACCATTGTTTGCATCAACATAGTCATTTGCATCATTACTTGCACCAATATAGTCGCCTGCATTATCATTTGCACCATTTTTTGCATCAACAAACTCATTTGCACTATTGTTTGTACCAACATAGTTGCATGCATCATCACTTGCACCATTTTTTGCATCAACATAGTCATTTGCATCATCATTTGCATTAACATAGTCACTTGGATAATCACTTATATCATTATTAACTCTCAGTTAATTTTCAGTTAACTCCTAGTTCATTATTAACTGTAAAGCTTCCTTGGTTAGTGCACACATAGATGCCTCCATGGAAGTTTTATTGATCTAGGTCCCCAATGGGGTATAATTTGAGTTAACCTTTAGTTAAATTTAGTTGACTTTGAATTCACTATTGGTAGGGAAACTTCTTGGTGGGTCCTCAATGGGATATAAATAAGGGTAGGACCTTTCATTACCTTTAGTTTATTCAACATTAGTTTTGGGTACATTTTTTGTCATAACCTTTGTTTTCATATGTTATCATAATAAAGTTTTAATTAAATCATCTTTAAATTTATCTTGTGTTTTTGCTTTGTGTCTTTATGTTTCTAGTCTTAGATTAGATTTAGGCTTGCATTTTTTGTAATTTTGTTTTTCTTGTTGTGTCCTTGGCTTAGTCCTTGTAGGTTTTCGTGCCCATGACACCCATCATTTTTGGATTACAAACCACAACATATGACTAAAACAACAATTCATCAAATAACAAGAACAAAACATGTTGTTGATGTGTGGTTATATTATCTTTAAAAAAAAAAAATTCCAATAAACATAATCAACCCAAATGGTAGTGATTTTAAATTTGGAGAAGGAAAACCTTTAACAACATTTCCAATAAGAAGTATAAGTTTTTGCAGAATAATCACAACAACCACCAAAGGACACGTTTGGCTCACAATCTCCAAGTTTTCCAACTCTTACTTTTCATTCTCCTTCAAATAGAAAATCAAAACCACGTTTCCAACCTATGGTCCATAATAGTGGTGTCTTCAGTTCTTCCAAAAAAACTTGAAAGATACATGTTTACTCTTATGGAGCAAAGCTATACTTTGGAGTTAGAGTGGATTGTCACTAGAAAAGTATGCGAGCAATAGAAAAGGAACAGGTTAGTAGAATGGGGTTGGTAGGATTGTTCAAAATGCAATGGAAAACACCATGCTATGAATTACTAATAAAATTCCTCAAGGAGCAAGGTGTGGCAAATAGGTTTTTGCCAGAATTGGGGAAAAGGTTGTAATAGTATATAAACACATATTGGGAGAAGTGTTTAAGATTTCAGCCAAAGGATGGAAGGAGTAGAAACATGTAGACAAGGTAATAACAAAAAATATGTTGAAAATAATTGCATTGCTTGATGCCATGTTGATGCAAAGCAGTGGAGTGTTACTAAGTTTAAGCCTCCATATGACATTAGATCCCCTACACTTATCCAAGTGATATACCATAGGGAGAAAGTTTACTATTTTAACAATATAAATACAATTTCTATGATGAAAGCAAACAATAGGGTTCATATTAATTGGGCTAAAACTATGTACAAACATTTGGTCAAGGTGCTTGACAAATGGAACAAATTTCAAGCCAAAATGCTTGAGGGCAAAGGGAAGATGGATGTGAAGGACATGTGCCATTTTGCAC
>Ga0209208_10008442_pt1 | contig 13730 bp, 14 predicted proteins | sample S1TSphfallax_3_FD_187694 | JGI IMG/M metagenome (GOLD analysis project Ga0209208, IMG submission 187694) | Host-associated microbial communities from peat moss isolated from Minnesota, USA - S1T2_Fd - Sphagnum fallax MG (SPAdes) (version 2) | ecosystem: Host-associated > Plants > Peat moss >...
TTATGTCCACATTTTCCATTCCCATTAGTAAATTGATTTTCTTCAATTGTATTACCATGATATTTAATCAAGTTTCACATTTAAGTGTTGAGTAATTATTTTATATTTTAAAATCAAATTCAATAATCAGAAAGGTAATTTATGAAATTTTCATCTTGATATCATGTTGAAAGAAAAATATTCAACAATGTTGATAGATCATTACACTTAGTGTCAAGATGAAAATATATCCTTAAAAAATAAACTCTACACAATTTATTTTTCTTATCAAAGTTCTTAGTTGCAAATAATGACTTTCTTTTTATCCAACAACTTAAATGAGTTGTAATAGACATTGGAGCTATTATTAAACATAGGCGAGTAAATTATTAGTAAGTCACCTACCTATTAGATATTAAGTAGCATAAATACAAAACAAAAAAAAGAGCTTAATACAACTTACACAATTGTATCACATACAAAAAAATTCAATATTGATGGGTGTGTCATTTCTTTATCTTTCAACATTTTAGGTAGGTAATTTCTAAATAATTGGTACCATTATTATCAAGAGCTCGTTTACAAAAGTTATGTGAAAATATAATAGAAATCAAGGTTAAGGTATTTGATTAAATAGATCACAAGTAAAGTTGTCTATTCTAACTTTCAAATTAATCTATGATTCAAATGTATTTATAGACTTTCAAATTTTTCAAGTCATAAGCAAAATATATTCAATTTATTATGTATAGGTTTCAAAAACATAAATTTAAACCAATTAGTTTAAAACAAACTTGATACCTACTTTTATTATGTGAAAGTTGTTCAAATTTTATATTCAACTTACCATAGATTCAATGAAAGCCTTGATGTTTTCATAATAAGACTTTTAAAAAATTTGAATTTATTTTTTGTGTTTATGTTGACAACTTCCATCTTTAAAAAAATAGATCTTGATGAACTACTTCATTGGTCTACTTTACCATGCTTGGACCCTATTTCAAAGTTGAACTTCATTTTGTTGTACAACCACCTAGCCTTTGCATTACATGTTTTTTATAAAAAAATGTAAAGTAATGGAGAAAGATTAAAATAATACCATAAACTAATGCTAGAACTAAATAACATGCAATACGACAATGGGTAACCATTTGATGATAGAGATGGAATTTAGATGTGTAAGTAATGTCTTTACTTGATACATGTTTAGATTTGTTATTTTACTCACAATAAATGTATGGTATATGTAGTGTGTGGAATGATAATAACTAATTTGAGATATGAAATAAAATCACAAGCATGAAATGTTGACATGTGTGGTTTGTAGGATGAATTTTTACACAAGTTGATGTTTGTTAAGTAATAGATACACATATACACACTAATAATAATAATAATAATAATTTTTATGAATATGTTGAACTTGTGAACTTTGGTGCAATTCCTTTATTTGATTTTTAACTCTATGAAAATGAGAATTAAAAAGAAAATGGATGTGTAGTCAAGCTCACCCATCATCCCTTGAACTATATGAAAATAGTTCAAAAGCAAAGGGATGCCTAGTCAAGCTCACCCATCTCCATAACTACAAGAGACTAGTGTAAAAGCAAAAGGATGCCTAGTCAAGCTCAACACATCTCTTTTAACTATACAAAAAGAATTAAAAGCAAAAGATGCGTAGTCAAACTCACACATCCCTTTTAAGTACATGAAAATAGTTAAAAGGCAAAAGACACCTAGTCAAGCTCAACAAAGTGAGGGCTTAAATGGGAGAATTGACTAGCCATGACCCATTTTATAGTATTCAATGTCTACCTTCTTCCACTCAAAGTTTCTTTAGGTCAATTGCCTTATGTCTTGTGATTGCAATGCAAAGCAAATCATGTAAAGAAGGTTTCTTCATTTGCACATGCTTTGCACATTCATTGTAATGAATCAATGCTCCCATTTGTTTATGCAAGTTAGCAAAGTAAGCATATGCCAAATCAAAGTCATCGTGTTTTGCCCAATTTGAATCCAACCAAACACTCTCAAAGTGCTCTTTGATATTCTTCATATTCACAAACTCCAAAAACCAAATGCTACACTTAATGCAAATCAAAGATTAAATGATTTGATTAGAGTGTTTTTGTTTTTCAATTTTTGTGATGTAGCTCAAGTGTTGATCATCATCCATAAGATGATTTACCTCAAATTTGGCTATAAAACAACATATGATTTGCATAAATCATGCTATGGATTTATGCCAAAAAAAATAAATCTCTAAAAAATCTCTAAAAAAATACCAAAAATTTCAATTCTTTTTACTCATTTATTTAAAATAAGAATTCTCCAAGTTGCAAAAAATTTACTATCCTTAACCCAGTAGTCAAAACTTTTGCTTTGCACTTTCCACCTTCAAAGTTCTTACTTCTTTCCCAGCTTTTTTTTCTTTTTTTCTATTTTAATTTTTAATTTTAATTTTTAATTTTTAATTTTTTTTTCCATCTTGAGCTTTGCTTCACATTTTTCCATGCTTTTTTTTACCCAACTTTTTTTTTTTGTTTTACACTTCTCCTTCTCTCTAGCTGGGTTGAGTTGGGTCAACAAGTATTGTAACTTTTTGGATTTACCAGAGACCCAAGTGGGTTTTGGTCAACAGAAAGCACACACAGCCATCATCCCCCCATAATCTACAGTATTTTTAAAAAAAATTATTTTATTTTATTAATTATTTTATTTAATTCTGAAAAAAATATTATTGATGCACTTGGAAATTACTAAAAGTTTCCTTGGAAATTCTTAAAAAGAGCCTTGTTTGTTGATGTGGTTGGAATTTTTGCAAGTGAATTTTTTGTAATATTGCTTTAAAAATTTTTTAAACCTGTAAATTCAACTAATTTATATATACTATATATATTATTTATTTATTTATTTTATTGGGGGGGGAAAACCCTGGTTCCAGCAGGTAGCCAAAAAAATATAGAAGGATACTTTACTTGTTTTTTAAAAAATAAAAATAAAATCATATTTAGTTTTTTTATAGCCAAATTTGGTTAAATCTTCTTATGGATAATCACCACTTCAGCTACATGACAAAATATGGCTAAATCTTCTTATGGATGATTGCCACTTTAGCTACACCACAAAATTGGAAATAAATAGATAAATAATTAACTAATTAATTAATTAATTAATTAATATTAATATTAATAATAAAATCCTGCCTAGGGAAATTCCATTGGGTCCTTTGAAAGACTTGACCACAACAAAAGTGCCTTCTTCCTCTCTCATCTCTTCTCTCTCTCTCTCTCTCTCGCAGCAAAGCTGCCTTGCTCTCTCTCTCTCCCTCTCTCTCTCAGGAAGCAAAAGTGTCTTCCTCTGTCTCTCTCTCTCTCTCTTCCTTCGTGGACCCCATGGGATGTTTTGCTGTTTATCTTTGACTTGACTCCTGCAGTACTCAAAGAAAAGAAAACAGGAAGACTGTAAACGTTGCACTTCGTCTTCTCCTCCCGCTGGTCTTGGCTGACTTCATTCAGACCTTCGCAAATTTGCCTCTCCACTTGATTCTCCACTCTGTCTCTGTCTCTGTCTCTGTCTCTCTCTCTCTGTGGCCTTTTCTCTCGGTTCCGTTGCATTGTGACGGAAGTGAAGTTTTTTTTTTTTTTTTTGTTGTTTCCTTCTTTTTCTTGTTCTTGTTCTCCGGCGGTGAGAGAGCTTCGGTTGCAGTAGCAGAATAATGGAAGTGCTGCGGCTCTCTTCGTCTACGGCTGTGTTTAGGAATGTCCTCGGGTTTAGTAGTGAGTATGTGTGTGGTGAGCAGAAGAAGAAGAAGGAGGGGTTCTTAGTGTCTAGGAAAGATGAAACTCAAAGGCTGTGGTCTTCGTCGTTGTCGTCGTCGTCGTCGTCCTCCTCCTCCTCCTCCTTGTGCGTGGAGCGAAAACTGCGAGTTCAAGGACGAAAACAAGGGACCGTGAGAAGGAGCCTCGGAAACGCGCGTGCATCCGTTGCGGAGAAAGTTGCCAGCGTTGATGAGCTTGTGTTGAAACCTATCAGGGTTATTCATGGAAAAATCAAGCTTCCTGGATCCAAGTCCTTGTCCAATCGCATTCTGCTCCTGGCAGCGCTCTCCGAGGTTTGTAGCCAAATCTTTTTTTCCCCTCCTTTCACGTTCACTGTCCAGAGTCTTCCTATCTGCAGACTTCTTGCAAGGAAAGAAAACAGCCATGTTCTCAAGATTCCAAATCCTTCTCTTGCAGCAATATGCTTGTCTCTTCTTGCCAAGTTTCGGTGAATTTTGTGGAACCTAATCCATTCTTAGGTCTGAAACCAGCTCCTTCCCGCAAGCAAGCAAGCTCAAATACATCCAGTTCCTTTCTCTCTTTTTTGGTGCTGTTCTTTTGTATGTGCTTTCCATGCTATGGGAACTTTTGATCTTCAATTTTTCCAATTGTTTGCTAACACATGAACCTAATTTGCCATGGCCAAAGCTTCAACCTTGAGAACTTTCTGCCGGATTTCATTGAGGTGGTTCAGAAGGGTCTCAGCTGGGTGTTTATCTGGTTGTGCATCACAAAGTCAAGCTCTGATCTCATTGCAGTTGGTTTATCTGCATTCATCTAGAAGTGAATTTGCAGTGAATATCTATCATCTCCATCCCTCAAGTGCTGTCCATAGGGAGGAGTTTTGCTGCCTACTCTCTGTAAAGCTCTGCATTGCTCATCAGATCTGACAGCCCTGCAATCCCCTGAAGAAGGAATTTGATCTTACTTCTTTTGTGCCCTAATAAACTGCCTTGATGGGTCCAGTTGCACATGCATAAAACCATTCAGTGCATAAAATCCTCAACTCATTCTTCTGCACTCTCATATGAGAGAGTAAAATGTGAACCTTGCATGGTGGTTATGCTCCAAGGAGCTTTCTTTCTTTCACCATGTTTGCTTCAAGGGTCCTTTTTAACAGTTTGCACTTACTCAGTATGTTTCCAACAACATACATTGTATCTGAAAGGGTCAAAAATGTGCAATGATATGTGCTTGAGTCTTGGTCAATAACTCAGTGTTTATGTCTTCTTGTTTTTGAGAGCAACTCCAGGCTAGTGCTTACCATCTTTGTGGGTTTTGATATCTATGGCAGGGGACAACAGTTGTGGAAAATTTGCTAGACAGTGAGGATGTTCGATATATGGTTGCAGCCCTCAAAACTTTGGGGTATCAAGTGGACGAAGACCGTGCAGCAAACCAGGCAACTATAGTTGGGAGTGGTGGAGTATTTCCCATTGCTCAAACAGCTGGAAACACTGAAGTAGAGTTGTTTCTAGGAAATGCTGGAACTGCTATGCGACCTTTGACTGCTGCTGTGGCAGCAGCAGGTGGAAATGCTCGGTACTCATCTGCTTCCCTTCTCTTTGCCTGCTCTCACTCCCACCATATTTGGTTCTTTTGTTATTCTTTTCTCATGGAATCCTGTTGGTGAAATTGTTCAAGCAGATCTATGCATACAAGGTTTCAATATTGCATTGTGTAGTCTGTATGTGCAGTCACAAAGTCAGCATCCGTGATTTACTCTGACATCTTTTCTGTTTAGAGAGCCTAGTTTTGCTACAAAAGGCTCAAACTAATTTGTTGAGGAACATTTGCTGCAATTGGTTCTTTTGCTATGTGCTCCTGTTTTCAGAATAAACCATTTTTGTCCTAGGCAACATCAGAACTGCTGGATGACCTTCTTAACACAGCTGACTGACAATGTACTTTGAGCAGGTATGTGCTGGATGGAGTACCACGCATGAGGGAAAGGCCTATTGAAGATTTGGTACATGGTTTGAGGCAACTTGGTGCAGATGTGAGCTGTGTGTACAATACCAAATGCCCCCCAGTTGCTATCAATCCCAAGGGGGGCCTTCCTGGGGGAACGGTACAATTTACTCCAAATTCAGTTGTTGATTAAACTTCACAACCATATCTTAGGGTTCTCTTGCAGCATTGCTGTCTACAATCTTCTGTTGTGAAATGTTTTGATGGTGGCGGTTGTGAGAGTTTGGCCTGAAAGTTTGGTCACTGAACATCAGATGGATGTATGGCTTGATCATGACCATGATAGATAATCTGCCATTTACAGGTGCGGCTTTCAGGAGCAGTGAGTAGCCAATACTTGTCAGCTTTGCTGATGGCTGCTCCCCTGGCTCTAGGGGATGTAGAGATTGTGATGATAGACAAATTGGTCTCAGTGCCTTATGTTGACATGACTTTGAAACTGATGGAGAGATTTGGAGTTAAAGTTGAACGGCATGGTGGCTGGGAGCGTTTTTCCATCAAGGGTGGTCAAACCTACAAGTTGGTTCTTTTGTCCCTCTATGTTCATTTGCCTGACATTAGAACTGATCAATGGTGGTTCTTTTGTGCTGAAATATATAGACTCGATTTGATTGTCAAGTGGGACAACATTGTATGTTTTGACTCTATGTTTTCTTGTTAAGATCAGTACAGACTTCAGCAGTATAACTATCTTGTTCATTCATTTGGCAGGTCACCAGGGCTTGCTTATGTGGAAGGGGATGCTTCAAGTGCTAGCTACTTTCTGGCAGGGGCAGCCATCACAGGGGGAACAGTCACTGTTGAGGGCTGTGGGACCAGCAGTCTTCAGGTTAAACCTTTGAACTGTTTTGATTGCAATTCTCTTAAATCAGGGGGCATGAACCTTATGCATGGTAACAGTATCTATGGAACTTTCAACAGCTTGAAGGAGACAGTATTGTTTCTGAGACGTCCTCTAAGTCATTTATGAAAAAGACAACTAACACTTGCAAGTGGTTCTGTGAATTGTAAACCATTTTTGACCTTTTATTTGTCTCTCTCTTGTCAGGAAAAAAGTGTTTGCTATTGACTTACCTGCATTAGTGAGGACAATGAGAGGATTTTTTAGTCTTTGATTTGGCTGATGCTGCACACACAGAAACACCCAAAAAATTGACTGACAGGAGATATTTTCTGAGAATATTCTGTTATGCTATAGACCACACTTTGAGCTAAGTCACAGTAACTGTATCTCTTAGCCAGCCAGTTTTCTAAAATGGATACTTGAAAATGAAGGGAGACGTCAAATTTGCGGAAGTGCTGGAGAAGATGGGAGCTAAAGTGGAGTGGACAGAACACTCAGTTACAGTGACAGGTGCTTCAGTCGGTTTGTCAGGAAAGCGGCTAAAAGGCATTGATGTTGACATGAACTCAATGCCTGATGTTGCTATGACATTAGCCGTGATGGGTCTCTTTGCTGATGGCCCTGTGGCCATTCGAGATGGTGAGCTGCATAATCCTTTACACACATTTACTGCCCGTAGAATGTTTTGGATTAGGAATCTTCTTGCAGGAATGTTATCACAAACTTCAGTTGAAGAGATTTCTACAAAAGTCCAATCTTGTTCTGCATGTCTGACTGTACCCTCTGGACACCAATGACTTACAAACTTGTAGCTACTATTCATCTAGATCTCAGTGTGTCTAGTGACCAATTACAGTTTACTAGTCATGCTTGAAGTGATTGTCTTTGGTATTGGGACTCTTTGTGACATAGTTCCTTGGATGGGGTTGTAGTTGAGAACTGGAGAGTGAAGGAGACAGAACGTATGGTTGCTATTGTTACAGAGCTCACCAAGGTTTGTTCATGCCTTCACTTTTTGTTTTATAAAGCTGATGTATGCTGCCTAAAATCTCAATGAATATTTTCTGCTATGAATTGGAGAAATGCAGCATCTTGGTAATAACTGTAGCAAGTCGAACAGTAGTCAATCAGTACAGCATTGTTTATTGCTGTGATTGCTCTTACCACCAGATAATTGCCTGCTTTTGTTTCATGTGAGGAAATGAATCGGCAAATTATTGGTGGGGTGATTTGCAGCTTGGAGCAAAGGTTGAAGAGGGCCAAGATTACTGCATCATCACCCCTCCAGAAAAGATCACCCCAGCGCCTGTTGACACATATGATGATCACCGAATGGCGATGGCATTCTCGCTTGCTGCATGTGGAGATACAGCCATTACCATTAAGGATCCAGGTTGCACACGAAAGACATTTCCAACCTACTTCACTGCATTGGAAAATCTTGCACAATATTAACACGCCGTCACCCGTAATAAAGCTTGCTCTTTGCACTTATATGACACTGAAATGTCTAGGCAGTAGCTTTTAAATTTTGCACACGATGGAATGCTTAAGATACCATTCCCACATTGGAGTATGTAGCCGTACGTAGCAAGCTTTCTCAACAACAGATTTGTGGTATTGATGTAGATAGTATACATGCCAATTTACAATGACTGCCACAATTGCAAGAGTCCATTGTGCAATAAAAAGATAAATAAAATCTGGCTGAAGAGGTAATATTAAGCACAGTTTGAAAACTCCCACTATATCATTGGGGTTTAGGCACAATGCTCCTCATACCCTATGCCCTATAAAATGATTTTTTAGAGGAGCACTAGAGTGGCTTGTGCCATCGGCCCAAAGTGTTACCACGTTCTCAACTGATTTTTTCTTTCCAAAACCTGGTTTTTCAGAATTTACTTGAATTTTCAGTGGCAGAAATCACTTTAAAAATCCATATCTCCCGCATTCTGAATCCAAATCTTACCAAATAAGTTCCATTAAATCCTGCTCATCAAGATCTTTCCAATGACACCCAAAGGCACATTCTGATTCCTCCAAATTTTTCAGCTATGATTTAATTCAATTTAATTTAATTTTCAGTGAAGAAATCATTCAATATTCAAGAACTTTTGCACCGCAAGTCCAAATGTCATGGAACCAAGCCCATGCACCCCTCCTCGTCCAGAGCTTTCCAGAACACCAAGAACATGATCTGAAGCATCCTGGTTTGGTGGATCTCATAACTACAAAACAAAACAAAACAAAACAAAACAAAACAAACTACCTTCCTTAAACCCTAGAATATGTAACCCAAGAAAGAATTGAAATAGCTCGTGGAGGTGGGGGAACAATTTTAATGCTTAAAAATGGGTGCAATTGGTCACCCAACATGGAATAATCATGGATAATAAGGTTCAATGGGTTAAACGTAAAGGATTGGCTAGTGGTGTCATGGGCATTTGAACATCTATGCCCTCAATACTACCTTAGACAAGTCCAAATTGTGGGAGCAAATCCTATTGGAACTATTGAAATATTATGACTTGGTTGTTTGTGGAAACCTCGAACATTAAAGAATCAAAGAGATCCATGAAAAGTTTTAAGTACTATTAGGATGACCAAAGATAAAAAGATGTTCATGTCTTGGTTAAATTAGATAGAATGTATATGGTGGGAGGAGGTAGAGGTCAACAATTAAAACGACTTCATTATTTTGTGAGGGGGGAATACCCCATTCTCTAATCACCAATCACTATCAAGAATCATCAACATCTTGGAGGAAGAGAAGAGTATAGCGACCCATTGGAAGATGAATGTTAAAGCACTTGGATGAAGTGGTAAAAAAAGATTGAAGATGTATGGACATAGTAACTTGTAAGGACCTTTTTTTTCTCAAATATGAAAAGAATTGTGAAATGGAATAAGACATTTTGTATAAAAAAGGCACAAGAGTATAGGGAAAATGAACAACACTTTAATGTAGGAATAGAGATAAACCATGGAAGAGTTGCACAACAAAACTTATAGTGAGGATTTGCAAGCACATGTAGACAATGCAAAAGAAGATATGAAATAACTAGAAACCATTGAAGTAGTAGGTTATTGAGTTTGGGCTAGGATCAAATAAAAACATAAGGGAAATGTTTTGAGCAAATAGTTTTTCTTAACCGTATGGGAATGCTTCGCTTTGACACTCATCATAGCAATAAAAGACAAGTAAGGCAACTTCTTCATAAACAAGGAGTAAAAACTTTATGAAATGTTGTACATTGTTTCTCTGCCATTGCAACATACATAATAGGTCAAAAACAACATCTTGGAACAAATCTCAATCAAATTTATTGATGATGTGAACAAAATCCTATAGGAACCAATCATAGAAGATGAATCGGTTGGGGTTGTTAAAGCTATGGCCAAAGGCAAGTCACCTAAGTGTGATGGGGTGGTAGAATCTTATGTGAAATTTTGTCATGGGATTGGAAGGGAGTACACTAAAATAATCCATGGTCATGTTGTAAGCAAGGGGAGATTCCCAAGAGGTGTGAATAAAATATTTATTACTTTCATCTTAAAAGCTAGAAAGAAAGAGAGGATATTGGTAATTGGCATTCAATCACTCTTTGGAACACCTCCCACAAGATTTATGCAAAGGTGCTTACAACCACTACTTCTAGAGGTGATTACTAATAGTCATTGTTTTCGTAACCTCCAAGTTCATCTTTAACAACATAATGCTAGCTCAAAAAAATAGATTGGACTAAAATAACCAAACACCTTTTAGTCTTCTTGAAATTGAACTTTGCTAAAGCTTATGAAGGTGTCATGGGATATTCTCTTTTAAGTTATGGGTAAAACGACCATGACAAAAGAGTTTTTAAACATGACTAGGATCCTATTATTAGGTGCAAATCCAACAATCAACTTGAACAACATTATCATTAAGTTATTTGAGATAAATTGGGGAGTAAGGTAGGGTTGCCCCATTTCACCTTACTTCTTTTTCATTATTGTAGAGGTTTTTAATGCCATGGTGGTAAATTCCAAGGTATTAAATTATCAAAAGGAATGCAATAACATATTATAACATAATATGTAAACAACATATGGTTCATTCATAGGGGAAAACAAACTAATGTAAAAAATGTAGTCAACTTGTTGGAAAATGTCCTTGAAGTGGCAAGATTGGAAATGAACTAAAACAAGAGCCTAGGCAAGAGAAAGGCACATTAGCAACCTAAATTGTCATGGTGTGACCTTTGTAGATGGAAATGAGCTCAAAAAGAAAAGATTTCCAAGCTTTTGGGTACCAATTTGATTAAATATGGGGGCTCCACCACTTTGCCATTTGTGCTAAGGAGAGCTGAAAATTAGATGTTGCTATCAATTGCCTCAAAAGAGTAATATCAAATAGTAACTTTGTCAGCTCACATGTGTGACCTGGTCTTGGGGGGTTTTCACCCTATGCTCCTTTCCTTTTTGCAATGGATTCTCATTTTCATTTGTGCCAAAATAAATAAATGAATAAGTTTTAGGTTTAAAAAAAGCGGAAATCCCCCCATCCCGCAAAAGACACGTTGCTTTAGTCCCTTTTGCTATTTATAACATCCTTGCTTCATTTTTTTTCCTTTGTTTGGCCATCTCTCACTATTGACAAAATTTTCCTTTTTTAGCCAAACAACTTTGCACTACTTGGCCTTCAGACATTAAAATATAATTTCATTTGAGCTCAAATTGCTTCCACGAGTAGCAGTCATGAATGAGGCATTGTAGCAAAAACAAATGTTGTGACAATATCACAACATCACAATACATCACTACTTCAAACTAGGGCATGTTAATTTTGAGTACAATAAGTTTTAGGAAAGAAAATAGTGAATTATCTAGCAACTTGGAAAATAGAAGACAACATTGCATGTTTCATACGTGTTTACAATAACAAATAACTTATTTTTATTTATACTAATCAATTGACCGACACAAACTACGGGAGCATTTTAAGAATGTGATATGGTGGATTACATCACTCCAGGCATCTCTCAATTAGCTATCATGGTCTTCTCTTGGCATCGGTTAATCCATCTATTTTTACAATAATCCCATGCTAACCCACAACTACTCACAACTACATTAAGGTAAATTTGACAAGGAAATTGCTTGGCACCAATCACAATTTCCACTTCCTCTCATGCAATACACAACCCAAATCCTTGGAATTCCCAACAATTTGAGCTGCTTCTTAAATATGAATCCTCACAATTTTCCTTTAACACACCCAATATTCTTGTTAAACAATTGTTTTGATGCCTTTTCCAAACTGGCCTTTTCATTGCCTACAATAGGTACACATATTTCATTCATATTGTTGCCCTACACATTCCTAACTTAAGACTCTAGTGTGTAGCATAAACATTTCAGAGTCCAACACAACAACAAAACGGAAAACATGTGGGCATTCTTCCCAAACATATAAACATAAACTCAGGTCTAATATTTTCTATAGAAAACCAAATATTTAGTTCATTAACAATGTGTCCCTTTAATTTCCTTAGTCATGCACTCCTTCATTGAAATCCACGACCAATGCTTCCAATTGAATTTCACCATTGCCAAAGAACATCAAGAACAATAAACAAGAAATTGTTTTGACCGTCATCATGAACTAAAACACACAAATGCAACACCACCCATTTCTTTAGCACCATAAACTTGCAACAAAAAAAAAACACATTCCTAACCACTAAGGAGAGAAAGGGATCAACATCAATTGCCCACTCTTTTGTTTCTTTTACTTTTCGATGGTCTGATTTTTTTCATTAAATTTTCATCCAAGAAAAAATTCATTGAACTTCCTTTCATCCCATAACATGTCTTTGGTTCAGGTCCATGGTTTCTTTTAAGGATTTTGAGATGTAGTCAAAGTGGCAATCATCCAAAAAGTAATTTAGCCAAATTTGGCTACATATTAGATATGAAAGTAAAACAAAACACAATCCTTTTATGTTCTTGGCTACCTCCTAAAACTTATCATTAAAAATATGGCAATTTGGATTTAGTTTTCTGTGAAATGTGGCAGATTTAGGCCATTTTTTCTATGAAAAATCCTTTGTATAGGTAAAAATCATATTTTTCAGCTCAAAATTTGTCAAAAATTCACCAAGAAAAGAAACGCTACTCAAGCCCATTGTGTAAGTGGACTTAATTTTAAAATGCTCCTTTCAAGATGAATCCCTTGGCACCTAAATCATGGAATTTTTTTTTCCTTTCCCCAAAATGCAACTACATACATGGAATTTACTACCATATTTCAAGCTTGTGTTTAAGGCACATCCTTCCCAATCCGTAAAAGACATACATCCATCATTTATCCTTTCCATTTCAATGTATGGGGTACATACCAATGTCATATTGGTATATAGGGAGCAAGATGGATATAAACATAATAATGGTATGCATCCTAATAAGGAAAAAATATACCAATCATGTAACATACGAGGAGATATCAGCCTTATGCCAATATTAAACTAGTAGGAACCTAAATTACAACAACATGGGTAAAAACAAGCTTTTATTATAAAAAATTATCACAAACAAAAACAATTACTAATTGTGTAGGATACTAATTGAGACTTTTGAAAGAGTAAAAATTCATTTTTGTTTTCCAACACTTGGACTCCAACAACTTTTCTTACATTGGTATGTATTTAAGATTAAAGTTATTTTCATCAACTTTTGGATTTTTTTTTAAAATTTTAAATCCTTGTGTATGTGTACACATTAAGGTTTTTTTAAAAAATGATTCTCTATTTAACTATCTTGAATTTATCTTTGTATGATGTAATATATAAATGTTATCTTTAATATAAAAACATGTATTAGGGTTATGGTTTTTGATCAAAGTTTTTAATTTAATAAATAAATAAATTTTGTGCATGTACATGTTTTGGTATGTATTTTAATTTAATTTATTTTTTTAAAAAAAAACATTACATGGAAGATGAATGGTACCTCTAACTCCAAGAATAAATTTCTCAATTTAACTACTCTCCACCTCTTATGACAATTATTTCTCAAAACCTCAAACACAATTATTATATTAAAAAAAAAACCACTAACACAATGTCAATTATCAT
>Ga0209208_10008443_pt1 | contig 13730 bp, 11 predicted proteins | sample S1TSphfallax_3_FD_187694 | JGI IMG/M metagenome (GOLD analysis project Ga0209208, IMG submission 187694) | Host-associated microbial communities from peat moss isolated from Minnesota, USA - S1T2_Fd - Sphagnum fallax MG (SPAdes) (version 2) | ecosystem: Host-associated > Plants > Peat moss >...
GGGGGGGGTGGGGGTCACAAGCTTTGTGGTCCACCAGTTGGGTGGTAAGGTCTATTGTATTCAATTGTTTTTTCATGGAATGTCTTCTTTATGAACCGGTTTCCTTAATGTTCATTTCATTCTCATATTCAAAGTTTTATATGTTACTTATAGAGTTCACAAATGTGCATTAAGAAATATCACAAGGTCTTCCTTTGATCCAAGTATTGAAAACAAAAGTGAACACATGTTTATATCAATTGCAATATAATGTTCTATAATAAATAAATAAATTCAAGGAAGTTGAAGGTTCCTTTCTAAAATTTTCATTCCACAAATATCTTGTTTTCTCCAAGTTCACACACAAGTTAATGACAAATAAACAAGTACCATGAAATTTATGTACCCTTTTGTTGTGCAAAAAAATCTTAACTTACATTCAATTCTATTTCTTTGAATATTGGAAAAAATGGCCCCTTTCTAACATCTCCATTGTCCTTTTGAATATTTTTGATGCCCTAAATCCTTACCTTTTTACACATTTAATTGTTCCATTCCTCAAGATATAATGAAGACATACAAATTCTTTTCATGGATATGCAAATAATGCTCCTTGTCCATCATTTCCATAAGTCCTTTCATTTTATTTAAAACATACAAATCCCTTTTACATATTTGTATGTTAATTCAACCAAATCCACTTTTTTCTAAAGCAAACTTTTGGCTTTCATTCACATGCATGATTATGTACACACATCAATATAAATGCATCTTCTTTCCATATTTAAAATTGTTACCATAGGCTATAATGTGTTGAATAATTACACATGTTGAAAACACTTACCCTTTCACATTTATAAAATGGTTAACATCTATCTATATTTTGAAATGTGCATTAAAAATGATTGTTGGGTTTTTAATGGATCCAAATATTGAAAATGAAAATGAACACCATCTACATATCAATTTCAAATTGATTTATATAACTTAAAAATTCATGTTTCATTCCTAATCCAACAAATCCAACATTCCCAATGGTTTCAAACAAATCTTCATGTTGCACAACAACACATGTTGGGTTTTATGGCCAGTTTAAAAAACAACTATTGTTTTTTTTACTATGTTTATAACTACTTAATCACAAAAATTACTATGTAGTTGCAAAGGACATTAAAATGCCACATGGCATCATTGTTTTGTGACTATAGTCAATATGACAACTTGTTCAATTTTTGGGTAAATATATTATTATTATTATTATTATTATATTAATATATTTGAATGTTTTAAAATTAAGAATTCAAAAATACCATTTGCTTTTGCAAATTAATAATGTTTCAATTTCTAATGATGATGATGTGGCATGCCATGCGTCAACAAGGTGATACAACTAATAGTGAACTTCATGATTCATATCATCAATTTTAATAAAATTGCATTTATTGATTTGTTAAAAGTGTTTATAATGCCAAAACATGTTTTTTGCAACTTGTTCTATGCAACTACAATGTCCAACACAATGAAGAAAACAACTAAAAATGCCTTTAACAACTATTAATCAACCTTATAATTCATGTAATGAACAAAAATGATTTAAAAAAAAATTACAATTGCATAGGGCCAATCATTTTATTAATTTAGTTTAAATTAACCTAGTTTAGTTTAAAATTTTATCACAATTTAACTAGATTTAACCATGTATTGCATAAAAAATGAACTATATTTTAATTTTTCCAAATTCAACCAAATTTAACCTAGATATTCAAATTTAATTTAATTTATGATTGTTTAGCCATGTTTAGCATAAAAATTATGTTTAATTTCACTTATGTTAGTTAAACCATGTTTAGCTTAAATTATTAATTTAAATATAATTTATATTACTTTAGTTATACATAAATAATTTTCAACCATGTTTAGTTTAAATAATTATGTTTAAAGATGTTTAACCATGTTTAACCATGTTTAACCAAAGTAATTGTGTTTAGTTTCATTTATGTTATTTTAATTATGTTAAAAAAAAAGAAGCCATATTTTGCCATGTTTAACATTATTTATGTTTATTTAGCCATATTTAGCTTAAATAATTGTGCATATTGTAATTTATATATTAATTTAGCTATGTTTAGACTAACTTAATTTATGTTTAGCCTATATTAGCTTAGGTCTAACCTAGCCAAGTCTACCATAGCTTAACATAAATCTAGTTTAAAGCCTAAAAAGTCCTAGTTAGGTTAAACAATAAATTAGGTTTTTAACATAAGGAGGCTTAGGTTAACTAAGGTTTAAGGCTTATATGTAGTCTAAGTTGACCTAACTCATTTAAAATCAATCTAGGGAGGCCTAGGTTAACCTAGGCAAGGTTGGTGGGTAGTAGGTAGGTTAACCTATGTCAACCTGGGGTGGCTTAATTTAATTTGAGGTTAAAAAAAATTTATCTTTATAATTTTGTGTTTAATAAACATAATATAAAAAAATGTGGCAATGTAATGGATGAGGACTTGAACTCGAAAATGGAAGTGAGGGGTTCAAGTTTTTGTTCTTGCAACTTATAATAACTAGACCACTTAACCTAGGTTAGGTAACTTACATTGATGTTAATTTTTAACCTAGGAAGCTAAAAGGTTAATGTTTGTTTTTAATTTAGGCCACCTAGCCTAGGTTAAGTAATCTAGGCTAGGTAGACTTTTGGTTAGGTTAATTACCTAAGCTACCTAACTTAGGCTAAATTGACTTTTGTTCATATGTGAGACTCATAATTGAACATGTGCTTCTAGATTTTAACAGGTGTCATCCATTTATCAAGGTGTCTTTTGTAACTTTAAATTGAATAAAATGACTAGGTTGACATGACATACACTTTAAACATCAAACCAAGGTCCACAATGACATGAAATTTCAATATTATAAGAAAATTAAAAAATCCTAATTGATAAAATGACTGGCCTTTGCAACTATATGTCCTCTAAGACTAAATGGGTGAAATGACATGAGTTTTAACAATTCAATAATCATTAGTTGCAAATGTCCTTTTTAACTAATACATAAACTTTACCCTAGTTTATAATGTTTTGAATAGTTACACAATGGTACAAATGAAGACCCTCTTACATATTTATAGGATGGCTAGCACTCAAGTTGATTAAATAAAACATAGACCACCAAATTTGGCAACCTTATTGACTTCATAAAAAAATTTATGGCCTGCATTTTAATTGAATGTATAAGTTTCCTTGGATTCTTGTTTTGGTGTCAAGTTGCATTGTTTTCCTTTTAGTTTAGTTTACTTCATTACAAATATCAAATGTTCACCAAAACACAAATATATTTTCCCCTAGTTCACATACTAAGTTTTTTTTGTCATCTATCATTTCTTACCATCGAATTTTATGTTTAATTTTAATTTATTTTGGGTATTTTATCAATCGAACACACATTAGTACCAAATGCAATCAATCCCAACATCCAATTGTTTATATTATTGTGGATACATCACAAAACAAAACAAAATCATGGAGTTTTTCACCCAAAGTTTAGTTGTGATTTGGATTGTATTTTCATTCATACCACTTATATTTAATTTGGATGCATTAAGGTGTATTGCCCATCATTGACACCTTCCCTTCATTCTCATCACTACTTGATTGACCTCTTACATGAACACATCCAACTCCTTGTTATACATACGTATAGGTGATTCGTAAACATTGTTGACCAAATTAGATTTTCCAACCATTTCTATTCAATGGCATTTTTGAGAAAATATCTTCACAAGTTTTCAAATCCCAATAGATAATCACATTGCTCGTGAAATCTTATTTTGTAATTTTGGTTTATTGGCTCCATTGGCCATGGATTGTCCCTTGAAGGTTAGGGCAAACTATTCAAAAACTCTAGAATGAACATGCATATAACAATTGAATAAATATTGTAGTCTTGAAGCCCATTTCTTTTTACTGGAACTTTCATTTGTAACTTGAATGTTGGCTTTATTATCTTCAATTCTTTTTGGTCCATAAGTGGATACAATTCTAGGTTTGCTAGAGTGTGACATGAGTGTGGTAAATCAATAGTAGACATGACAAAAATACATAACAAAATGCAAAGATGACCAAGACAAACCAAAGATCAATTCCAACAATGAGCTTAGCATCAGTAATCCGAAAAAGAAAAAGTTTGGGTACAAGTAATATAAACTTTACTTTCATCTGATAACATTTGTCTCTCCTCTAATTGGAGCTTGATCAGTTATCTTATTGGTGCTCTAAGTGTCTCCCCTTGTTCCTTGTTGACAGCAAACATGGGTTGGAGACATAGTTCTCTAGCCCAACGCACACCTGTTGTCGTTGGGGAGACTGGAATGATATCTGTCAAATTGCAAAGAAATATTGAAAACAACTTGAGGTTAGTATGTAACACAACAATGAGTGCCATCATAACCTTATGAGCATTTGCTCACAAAGTGTCAGACCAAGCACCTTCATCACAAGTAGCAGTGATGAACTGCCATGAATATATGCTTGGTAAATTTAACTATAATTTTAGGCTAATTTCATTGACAATCATTAATCTTTAATTCAATGTATTAAACCTGCATTGCAACGCACATGTCATTACCTCAAAGAGCTCCAGCTTGCTTTGAACATCAATAGTTATTGACAATAATCAGTCCACAATTGAATACAACGATCTTATGAATAAGAGCTTTACCAGGGCTGATCATGATCGCAAATTGATTCTATCAAATGGCCAGTTTTTTTAACCATGTATATGGCAAAGCTTCCACAGACTAGAAGTTGTATTTGTTGCTTTAGAACAATAACTAGATGTTGCATTTGTTCTTTCAGAATAATAAGCTTAGAGTAGCTGTTGTGGAGCATGCCGATGGCAACAGAAGAGTTCCATTAAATTATGGTGAAACTTTCAGGCAGTTGTGATTCAGTTATGCACATAGATTGCCACAAACCTGCAGATTGTTCCTACTTCAGAGAGGACTACCAGGAGCTGTGTTGATGAGCCCAAATGCAATAGCCAGTTTCTCACTATGGTGACACAAATGAGACACCTGTTCTTCTTCCACATCATGCAGAACAAATTTCATACAAGGCACGTACCCTGCATCATGCATGAGCCCTGACAATATCTGCAGGGGTGGTCTTGATCTTCTACTACAAAGTTATGCACCTCATTATTGACTTCAATCCAGGTACGACCCAGCTGTTTCTTCAAACCTTTCTCCTTTTTCTGCCATTCAACATTCTCAAAGAGAAGCCTGTTGCCAGCAGCAACACATAACCAGCAGCATTTTCAGGCTTCATTTCAAGAATTTGTTTGGCAATGTGTTCTGCCATCTCCATATTACCATGAATTCTGCACATGCTGAGCAAAGCCATCCATGCAGCAACATCTGGTTTAAAGGGCATTGCCTTGCGCATATTCTCTGCCTCCTGTAGCTGGCCAGCATGGCCAAGAAGGTCAACCATAAAGGTGAAATGTTCCAATTTTGCAGAAATCATATAGTCTGTGACCATTGAAACATAGCAGCACATGCCTTCATCCACCAAACCTGCATGACTACAAGCTAACAGCAGACAAATAAAAGTGATATCATCTGGCTGTACACCTTCTGCACACATCTGTTCAAAATATTTATGAGCATCCTTACCATGCCCATGCATGGTGGTCCAATTTACCACATTTCAAGATGGCAGCTTGTTGAACACATTCCAAGCATCCTCCATGCTCCCAGACTTTGCATGCATGTCAACCAAGCTACTCCCCACAGAGACCTCAGACTCACAACCGCTTTGAATAATTTGCTGATGAACATACCTGCCCTCTTCAAGGACAACTACACTGGCACATGCATTCAGCACCCCCACAAAAGTGACAGAGTTTGGTTGCACACCCTCCTGTTGCATTTTTTGAAATAGTTCCAATGCCTTCTGCCCTTGCCCGCATTGCACATGTCCCAATATCATGGTGGTCCAAGTGACCACATCTTGAGATGGCATCTTGTTGAAGACTCTCCAAGCCTCCTCAATGCTCCCACATTTTGCATACATGTCAACCAAGCTATTGCTCAAAAAGACATCTGAATCCCATCCACATTCAATGATCTGCTTATGAACACACCTGCCCTCTTCAAGTGCAACCATGCTGGCACATGCATTCAGCACAGCCACAAAAGTAACAGAGTCTGGTTGCACACCCTCCCATTGCATTTGTCGAAATAGTTCCAGTGCCTTCTGCCCTTGGTCACATTTCACATTTCCCAATACCATGGCATTCCAAGTGACCACATTTCGAGATGGCATCTCTTTAAACACTCTCCAAGCCTCCTCAATGCTCCCACATTTTGCATACATGTCAACCAAGCTACTCCCCACAAAGACCTCAGACTCACAACCGCTTTGAATGATTTGCTGATGAATACACCTGCCCTCTTCAAGGGCAACTACACTGGCACAGGCATTTAGCACCCCCACAAATGTAACAGAATTTGGTCACACACCCTCCTGTTGCATTTGTTGAAATAATTCCAGTGCCTTCTCCCCTTGCCCACATTTCACATGTCCCAATGCCACAGCATTCCATGTGATCACATCTTGAGATGGCATCTTGTTGAAGACTCTCCAAGCCTCCTCAACGCTCCCACATTTTGCATACATGTCAACCAAGTTATTGCACACAAAAACATCAGACTGCAAACCGCTTTGAATGATCTGCTGATGAGCACACCTGCCTTCTTCGATTGCAACCACACTGGCACATGCATTCAGCACCCCCACAAAAGTAACAGAGTCTGGTTGCATACCCTCCTGCTGCATTTGTTGAAACAGTTCCAGTGCCTTCTGCCCTTGTCCACATTTCACATGTCCCAGTATCATGGCATTCCAAGTGACCACATCTCGAGATGGCATATCTTGTTGAACACTCTCCAAGCCTCCTCAATGCTCCCACATTTTGCATACATGTCCACCAAGCTACTCCCCACAAAGACATCTGACTCACAACCACTTTGAATGAGCTGCTTATGAACAAGCCTGCTGTCTTGAAGTGTCCCTAAACCAGCAAATGCCTTAATCACTGGAACAAAGGTGAATTTGTTAGATCTCACTCCTTCTCGTTGCATTTGTTGAAAAAGCTGCATCGCATTCTGTGATTGCCCATCCTTCACATATTTTGTAAGCTTCTGATTCCATGCAAAAATGTTCAATTGCACAGTGCCTGGTGCCATTGCAGCTATCTCTGCTGCCACCCATGGTGGGCTTCGTTGGTCCTCGAGCCGGAGTGCTTCCCATATCTTTTTGTGTTTGAAATCTGGATGCCTTTCACTTGTCTACAACCAGAAATCCAGATCAAGCTGATCAGTGATGTATTGTCCATAACCAGGCATAAATGGGATCATAAGAACAGAGAAAGCCGCACTGAACTTCTCAATCAGCATATTGGATTTACCTACCTTCTCAAGCCTACTACTACTATCTCACCAGTGCTAAGCACTTGAAAGAATGTTTAGACGAGGGCAGGATAGCAACTAGGAGAGAGCAACCAGATTGACACGAACAAGAGTATGGCTCCATTGACATATGAACTCTGAGAGGTTTGAAGCTTACAATTGAAGTGATCTGTGAGTGCCGCCTCTGTTTCTATTCGGCGCGGTCCGGAAAGAAATGCGGTGTACTGCGAAAGTTGTTGATGGGTAAATAGCGGGTGCACACAGACACCTAGCAGCAAGTTCCTCCTCGTGCACCTCCCTCGTCTGCATGAGGTGGTGGAGCAGCTGCTTTTGTGGTTTAGAAAATAGTTAGATCTTGCACATGGCAATTGCTCTTGTTGCACTGCTGACGAAGACATTGCGTCGCAAAAGCGTTGCCAATCTCCCTCCTCACAATCCAAGAGCATCCCAAGTACAGATCCAAATGCAATTCTCTCTCGAGCGTGCCAAGTCGACGCAAATGCAATCTCTCTCCTGCCGCCGCCACCCGTGCAATTCGTGGTGGGACAATTCCGCATTGAACGTCACCCCTCCGTTTGCAATTGTCCTAAAATCTCCAAAACCCTGGCACCCCAAATGCAGCACCAGTAATATGATCCTACTGTTTGTTAGTGGCATTGTGCTGTGCGGATACCCAATTTGGGGTTTGTGGGAAATTTTGTATGTGTTGTGCAGTGGGAAAGATCGATTCAAGATCTTCATCTTCAGTCTCTCCTTGTCAACCACATTCGCTGGCACTAGAGTTGAGGCAAGATCACCATATACGCTTCTTCTGACAATCCTGAATACCCTGATGGCTCAACTCATCTTTGTCTTCCTCAGTGGTGCAGGTGATCATCAGCTCTCTCTGTGTCTTTCTCTGTCTCACTGTCTCTCTGTGTCTCTCTTTGTGTATCTCGCCTCAAGAGAACTAGTAACATTGATTTTGTTTGTGAACTTTGACATCTTTTGAATACATTGCAATTTGATTTGCATGTTCTTCTTCTGCAGAATTGGGTTACTCATGTGCTATCCAACACAATGGCAACATTGATTGCAGTATTTCACAGGTTATCACAACCTTCAGAGCTGATCTGCTGGTCAGAAGTAGCGCTCATCATGAACGAGGACACAATATTTGTTGAAATCTGAAGAGTTATTGCAAACAATAGAGGAGGAATTCATGGTTTCTTTTCCATGTTTCATTGCCAGGTAACTTCAGTCTTTAAACACACTGCCAAAATGATCATTAGTGCTGCTGCTTTCTTTATGCTGGATTGACTTTTTTGGAGCTTTGGGGTCCTTCACAAACAGGAGTATCCACCAGGTGTATTTGTTGCCTCAATTTGGCATCATCAACTGCAAAACCCTTTAGCAGAACCAACCTGGTTGTTTTGCTCCCATTGCACCCTCTGGAACATTCAATCAACACTACAACTGCTGATGCATTTGGTGATGTTTTAATCTGTGACTCTGTTTGTAACCCGGGGGCAAGTCTGCAGACCCTCCAAATTTGTATGTTGGGTTGTTGGGTCAAGGGTTTTTATATGCTGGGATTATATTACTTTCTTGTGCAATTCCTCTGCTTTGCTTGGTGGAACAATTCCTTCTCTCTGAGCTTACTAGCTCTAGTGCAGACCAGTTTGCTACATTTGTTAATGAACTCCCAAGAAAGCTGCTTGTCTTTCAGACATACCACGATTATGATCACATTGATGGTATGGACAGTCTTAAGCTCATTAACACCAAATAGTTTCTTGTGCTAGTCTGTACAGTATATGTACAGAGAAGGGTCGTGTTGCACTGAATTGGTTCTACCACCTTGACCCTTAAACTACATTGAGGATATAAATGTAGTTTAAGTGGTACCCAACTATAGCCTGTGGGGTACAAATGATCAGTTTGTCCCTGAGTCTAGTTTCTTACATTGGTAGGTTGAATGGTGACAGGATTGCCAACTCACAAGCTATCATCATTGCACACCAGAAAACCCTGAAGTGCATGGGGAAAGGTGAATTTTTGCTCAAGCAATATATGGCTGTTTGATGGCTGCCAGTAATGCTCATGTTCTTGTCATTTTCATGAAGCTCTTCTAACTTGGTATACTGGAGTTTGGGACAGGTACAAAATTGGGTTATATTGCATTGTTGAAGGAGGCAGCTCCAAGTTGCTTATTGCTGGTCAAGAACTTCAAGTTATAGCAGCCCTGATATGTGCACCTATGCAAGTAGCTGTCTATTGGAACTAACCAGTTCTTATGGCAAATGATGCAATTGCTAGCAAAGCAAATTGTTGTTAGTGAGTTGCTTTATGCCCATCTTCTTGAATTGAATATGATGGCAGGTTTAGTGTTGACAGTGCTGTCTGATTCTGTCAAATGGAGGTGCTAATGTCATGGTCTTGGAATGGACTGCCAGTTAACTATTCATTTGAATGCTTCTCAACAATCCTTGCTTGCATGTGTGCAGGGTCACACAGATGGTCATCTTGCACTTTTGCATTACATGACAGGAACTCTCCATGGTGATCACTGTGTGGGGTAAGTAGTGCATTGGGGATGAGTAATTCAAACGAGTATGAAGACTTTGCCATGAAAAATCCAGTTATTTTGGTTGGCCAGCCAGTGCCACATTCCACAGACTCCTCTGGCATACATAGCCAAATTAGGGAATTGCACAAGACTTGCAGCCTTCTGGATATGGATACCAAGAACAAGGCATAATTCCACAACTATGTCCTGATGCCATTCCAGAAACTAGATGCTGGAAGTAGGTCTTGAACAGAGAGATAAACATGCTGGATTGCTTCAAGTTCCATATTGGTCATACATAGCCAAATGAAATTGCACCTTTGCAGCCTTTTGGAAATGGATACCTCCAAGAGTTCAAGGCATTTGTTCTCCCATTCCAGAAACGAGAGAAGGAACTAGGGCTTCAGAGAGAGAGACAGAGAGACCCTGGATTGTTTCAAGTTCCACGTGCATTCACTTATGTAAACAAACTAGGGTGTGGTCAGAGAGATTTTGCCTATGAGCCAAGTGCACCTTGCTGGTTTGGTAGCACACATCCTATGATGCATGTACATCAAGAGACTTTGATGAGTCTCATGTGCCTAAGAACCAAGTGCAACTTGCTAGTTGGTAACACATGTATACTATCATTCATACATTCAAGAGGGAATTAGGGTTACAGGATTTTGTAGTCATTCTTAATGAAAGGCCTCAAAATAATTTTCTTCTCAATGAAACCTGGGAAATGAAAGAACTTGATCCACTTTACAGGAAAATCCAAGTCAATTTTGGGAGCTGTAGAAAACCCTTCACATGAGATGAAGGGTAGTACTGAATCCTGATGCAGGTGGATCTGCAGGCCAGTGAGCTATGTGCAATCGGCTGTAAGACGGAGCTCCAGTGATCGTGAAGCCACTGTCAGAGCTATGCGCAATCATCAGCAAGAGGGAGCAATACAGGCTCCTCCGCCGCAATCGACATAGAGGTCACTCACATAGCCAATTAGGGTATTATCGCTCTGCAATCCAACGTAATCCCACTGATAATCGTCGTCGACGTCTACGCCGCTGGTTGTGCAGTTGATGAACACCTCCGTCCCTGCGGGGATTGCGGCGACGAACTCACAACCGGGGTCAGGACACGCGAAAGCGTTGGCATCGACCGCCAGTGAGTCGCAGGTCACGTAATTAGAAGCCGTCGTGATCATCAGAAGCAGTGATATGCAGGCGAACGGTAAGAGAGTAAGAGGCACTAGTCTGCACACATCCATCCATCCAGCCAGCCATAAATCTTTTCAGTCTCCATCTCAAAACACCCAACTTCCAACTCTCCTCAAACACAAAAGAACAACGATCAGGCTGAGCAATAACAACGACGACGACAGAGCACGGTGCATCATTAAGAAGATCACTAGGTGTAGAAGAAAGCTAGGGATTTTTACAGCATCAGCGTACTTGACTGTTGTTGTTCTCGCCATGGTGATGTCGTCTCCCCGCTGTGAGATACAGAAAGCTGTGTAACCAAAAGTAGGAGGAACAATTGAACTGAAAAATGGAAGGAGGAGGAAGAAGAGGAAGGAAGACTTAATGGGACAAAACGAAACTGTGTAATAAGACATCTCAGCTGGCAGACTGACAAGTCAACACATAACGATTGCAAATAGTGCAGCTCCGCGTTCCATACGGCTTCGTTATGCAATACCATTTGCTCGGTTATTTTGCCAAAATTGATGTTTCTTGTTTGTCAAAGTTCACTTTGTCAAAATGCTAACTAAGTCCACACCCACTTTGCCAAGTTGCCTTTGCTATAAGTCGCCAAGTCCACATTGCCATATCCAACTCCACATCGTCAAATGGGCCAACTCTCTGAGTGCCCACTGTAAAGGGCGGCATCTCCAGCTGTGCTTAGCATGTGATCCTGCTCAGTAAAATGGAATAAAGAAAAGTCAAAATATGTCGGTTTGCCTCACGGAAATGGGCATATTTGCACAGTTTGCGGTCGCTGGTCAAAGGCTCAGCAACGCTGTGCACCTGCCGAAAAGAGTGTAATAAATTTGATCTGACTAACTGTTCATAAGGGTTTCTTATTGAAGCATCATAATAATTGGTCCAGGTGGTTTGCTATTAGTAGTCCGTAACCTATTTGCCGTCCCAGGTTCATTTTTATGAGTGGGGTTGCAAAAAGTAATAACTAAACTTGGCCTTGACAATTAGTTTTTACAAGGTCACATACTGAGCACTGCTGGGGATGTTGAAAGATTCGGCGGGATTTGTCAACTTGTTTTGAATTTTTAGAAATTTAGGAGAATTTTGAAGGCAAAAACTCCAGAATACTTTTAAAAAAGAAACCCTGAGTCTAGTGGATGTCAGACAACCCCAGTCCCTGGGCCCTGTTATCCTCTCAAGTTTGAACTTATCAAGGTGTATTCACACATGATGTTAAGTCAGTGTGAAGTGAAAATCTAGGTGGCATCTTAGGTGGCACTGAATGTCAAATGGGCATGATAGCTTGATGTTAAGTGAATGTTAGCTTGACATAAAATTTTCATGGCAAGAGTTTTCAAGGTGTATTCACACATGATGTTAAGTCAGTGTGAAGTGAAAATCTAGGTGGCATCCTAGGTGGCACTTAATGTCAAATTGGCTGCTTAATGTTAAGTGAATGTTAGCTTGACATAAAATTTTCATGGTGAGAGATTTAGGTCCTCAGTGACAAGCTTGGTGTTAGGGGACTAGGCAATAGAGTGTTGGTGTGAAGGCACCCCAAAAAGACTAATAAACAAGGTTTATAGTTTGGACTTATTAGATAGTAGAGATCTCCAGTAAGTTAATTAAGCAGACAGTGGCAGACTGTCCAAATGGGCTGAGTCCTGACTCCTGACACAAGGGGATTAGGTGCAACTAGTCCTCACACTCGTATCAGGAGTGAATGCAGGTGGACTGTTGGGAGTATTGTCAGGATTTTCTTTTTTCCACTTGCCTCGAAAACAAAGGGCCAGAGTGAACCAGCACCCACCAGTGCACCAGTTGGCCGTTCTGTCCGTAGGGTGAGCTGCGTTTTCTCATCCGGCTGTTGACTCTGGGTTAACAGCCAGAGTGAACCAGCAGCCACCAATGCAGCAGTCGGCCGTTCTGTCCACTGCATGGGCTGCGTTTTTTCGTTAGGCGTCAGATGGGGTTCATCAGAATCCATTTCTTTTTGCTGCTGACCACTGTATTTAGGTTTTTCTTTTTTCTTTTTTTTGTTTTTAACCGTTTTTCCTCTATACCTGACCTCACACATAGCTACCCTACTCACCTTCCTACCCTCATAAGTACTCCACCAACTTTGGTATCTTATTTATCATCCCGTATTGACATAGCTACCCTAATAATTAATTATTTTATTGACCTAGTTACTATACAAACTACTTACCCCACTAACTTAGCTACTGTATTGATTACATAGCTTACTAACTTAACCATTGTATAACTATTTACCTTATTGACCTAATTATCCTACATATACAACCATCTATTGACATAAGTATTTTATAAACCTAGTCACCTTGATAAGGTAACTTGTTTCTTATGCACAAACTTGCCTATCTTTTTAACTATCTTACTAGTGTAATTTTCTTTTTACCTATTAATTTGCTTGCCTACATGCCTATCTACCTTAGTAACCTATCTACTTTGTTCTTTAAACTTCCTTTCTACTTATTAACCTACCTACTAACCCAACTACCTACCTATATACCTATGCACCCACCTTCATACCTAT
>Ga0209208_10008444_pt1 | contig 13728 bp, 11 predicted proteins | sample S1TSphfallax_3_FD_187694 | JGI IMG/M metagenome (GOLD analysis project Ga0209208, IMG submission 187694) | Host-associated microbial communities from peat moss isolated from Minnesota, USA - S1T2_Fd - Sphagnum fallax MG (SPAdes) (version 2) | ecosystem: Host-associated > Plants > Peat moss >...
AAAGTATGAAAAATATTGACAGGTCCACAGGCAGTTTCTTAGAGGGAAATTATCTGAAGCTGCTCTTGTATCAAATTATGTACTGCCTATAATTGATGGGATTCAAATGTCTTTGTGGGGAATAGCGTGGTTGACATGTCTTTGTGGGAGCATGGAGGATGCTTGGAGACAGAACGGTAGGTTAGCACTTGAGAGAAACTCTCTGGGTTCCTGTATTCCTATGATAGCATTTGTTGTGTGGGATGTAGAGAATATGTGGCTGCAGAACAACTTGATCTGGATTTCTAGTTGTAGAGAAATCAAAGGGGCTTGGGTTCTCAGAAATAAGAAGACAGGGAAGTTCTATGCTCGGTGGCAGAGCTTCCATGGAACATTTTATTCACATGATAAAGCCACTACTATCACTTTGCCTTAAATTTTTCACAACAATTTTGAAGCTTTGGTGTTTAAAATCCATATAATTTCCACCAAACATATGTTGGCATTTCCAAATAAAAACAAGAAAAGTTGCAAGATTTGTGAAAAGACCTTCCATATTTTTGTGTTATGTCAATTGTAAATTTTAATTTTAATTTGATCTTAAATGTTTGGTGGAAATAATTTTTTTTATCATCCTAAAACCTTTCATACCTCTTTGTCTTTTTCTTGAGCCTTCCCTATCCATTATAGAATAAGCATTATTCCAACACAATGAATAAGGATATGTATAAATAATATTCAATGGTAATTGTCATATTTTATTTATTTTAAAAATATTAACCCATCAATTCCCTTTTTTATATTAATTGATATTTCCATTCATAAAACTTACCAACAAAAAAAATCTTTAACAAAAATTGGAAACAATTGAAACCACAAAAATAATTAACATAAATTTTTGGAGCATATTGAACAATAGAGCAAGAGGTAATTAGGTCAGTACATAATTTACATGAGCTGGGTGTCTTCAATAACAGTGAAGGAAGTGATGTCACTTTCCCACTTCAGTGTACAAAAGAAGGTATGTTTACTTAACCCAAGGAGTGTAGGGCTTGGGACACCTTTTATGTATTAAGTTAACAACTTTGTAAGGAAACAAAAATGGAATTTAATAAAAAGGCAATGGTGAAAAGGAAATGTATGATGAAACATAATATGTGGAGGAATAACAAAAAAATTGCATGTTTTTATAGTTATGGTATTTGAAAAAATGGGAACTTAAGGTTCTTTGAAAACCCAAATAATTGCCCAACGTGACTCCTTTAGAAAAATTATGTGATTGAAAGAAAACAAGAAGAAAAGTTTTTTCCCATTCCTTGCAGTTGTTGCAATCTTCAAAATGCCATCAATCTTTAAAGTTTGGCACCATAGATCTTCCTCTTGTTTAGTAATACATATCACCTAATTCAAACAAGATTTTTTCTTGGAATTTAGCAACAAATCAACAAGGTGTGTTATACACAATGGCCTTGGCATTAATTTAATATCAACAATTGATATTGCATGATAAATTGGTCATAATTAGGGAATTGTTTTTTTTTAATTTATTTTCATGTACATCATCCTATTGTTGTAAAAGAAAAGTTGTCATGATTTTTTTTCATTTTTTAACATCACATTAGTCATGAGGAACTCAAAAGGGATCTCACATTAAATGATGACATGTTCTAGGAACCTATGTAAACTAGGTTTTTTTTTCAAATTCTTCAAGTTAGTGTCTTGGTGAGGATCCTCAACATTAATTAACAATAAATGGTGATTATCCTAGTGGACTTGTAAATCTTTTTGAAATTCTGCCTAATTATGGCAACCTCATGGAACATACTGTCTAAATCTAGAGATTTATTTTTTATTGCTTTTGTTGAAATATGGCAAAAAAATTATTAAAATTCTTTAAAATTCGTTTGTTGAATTTGCTTGGCTTTTGTTTTTGTCACCAAGTGGTGAAAATTCACCACAAAAAAAAACTTTGATCTAAACATTTAAAAAGTTGTTACCAAAGCAAAACCAATAAGAAAATATCACAACAAGGTGCACGCAAGGTAAATTAGACGGCTCAATGCTCCTTTTCAAAAAAAAAAAACCAGGAAGCCATGAAAAAGTTTTAATGTATTGAAAGTATAATTTTATTTTGTATAATAATTAACATGATCATAATCTTTCATTTTATGTTTAAAATGTTGGAAACCCCATCTTGAAAGTAGAATCTTATATATTAAACCTACAGTGGTGGTGTCTGTCTGTCTGTCCGTCTGTCTTGTAGGGCAGGGCCAAGGCAGGGCCAGGGGGCAGGGCAAGGCTTTACTGAACTCTGACATAGGAGGTTATGGATATTATGCACTGCAAGTAGTTTGCAATTTTGAAGAATTTTGTAGGTTTACAACAGCAATTTATTTCGAAGTGCACAACCAATTCCACATTGTGAAAATCCAAATTGCAGAACTTCTACACATACATGATCATGCAAACCTCAAGTGCTCTGAAATTATTTTTCTGCAAGTCTGAAACTTTTTTGTTTGATTCTTGCTTTGCAAACAGGGTTATGAATGTCTTGAATTTGCAGATAATGCAATTGTTACTCCAGACATCTTATTGTATCATATTGTTGATGGTGCATATACCTACAACACCATTACCTCATTGACAAAAGGTGAGAAGCGCCTGTTGGGTAATGAGGTGTTTCTTTTGCTGCCAGGGTCAGACGATGATCATCATTATTGCATGTTTTAAATCAGAACTTCATTGCAACCCTCATTGACTCTCAATTTGATTTTTTGTAAACTGTTTCTCAATTTTTGCAAACATCAGTTCGCTACACATACATGATCATGCAAACCTCAAGTGCTCTGAAATTACTTTTCTTCAAGTCGAAGTGCACAACCAATTCCACATTGTGAAAATCCAAATTGCAGAACTTCTATGGCAAAATTGTTGTGGTATTTTCAGTGATGATTTGTAGACCTAAAATGGGGAAAAGTGCATGTGTGCATGTGGATGGTGCAGATGGCAAGGCATGGGTACCTCTTAGCCAATACAAGAAGGAATCACTGAATTTGATCAGTGATGGTATCTCAGGGATCCTCATAGATGGTGAAGCAAGGATTGTCGATCCTGATCTGTTTACAACAGATTTGATTTCTGTTCAAGGAATTGATTTCCTTCTCATACCCAATGGAGTCAAGGTAAACTGTTGAAAATTCTGTTGAGATTCTTCAAAGCAGCTGTGCAGCTTTTGGGGATACATGTTTGTGCATGAAACCCATTTCATCAAATTTGTTTCTCTGAATACATATAGTAGTTGTTTATCGACCTCCAATTAATAGGTTATGAGATTGGATATGATGATGGAAATTTCCAAAAGCTTCAGGATTCATACACAAACATAGACAAACAGAAAAACACTTAAACAATTAGAAACTTTTTTTAAGCACTTAAAAATAGAAAAAAAATGAAAACATATAAAATTAACATATTTAAACATGAAACAAAAAAGGGAAATACAGCAAAATAATCTTAAAAGAAAATTAAAAAATAGATGACAAAAAATAAGAAACAAAATAGAGAGCAAAAGAAAGAGAAAAAAGCCATACTTGAGAAACAAATGAGGTTTGTCTTCTTTTTCCAAACTTCAAACTTCCATCTAATCAAACAAAAATACATAAGTTTTTTTTATAATTAATATATTATAAAACATATTAGATTAGATATGATGATGGAAATTTCCACAAGCTTCAGGATTCATACACAAACACAGACAAACAAAAAAACACTTTAACAATTAGAAATTTTTTTTAAGCACTTAAAAATAGAAAAAAAATTAAAACATATAAAATTAACATATTAAAACATGAAACAAAAAAGGGAAATACAGTAAAATAATCTTAAAAGAAAATTAAAAAATAGATGACAAAAAATAAGAAACAAAATAGAGAGCAAAAGAAAGAGAAAAAAGCCATACTTGAGAAACAAATGAAGTTTGTCTTCTTTTTCCAAACTTCAAACTTCCATCTAATCAAACAAAAATACATAAGTTTGTTTTATAATTAATATATTATAAAACATATTAGATTAGATATGATGATGGAAATTTCCACAAGCTTCAGGATTCATACACAAACACAGACAAACAGAAAAACACTTTAACAATTAGAAACTTTTTTTAAGCACTTAAAAATAGAAAAAAATTGAAAACATATAAAATTAACATATTTAAACATGAAACAAAAAAGGGAAATACAGTAAAATAATCTTAAAAGAAAATTAAAAAATAGATGACATAAAATAAGAAACAAAATAGAGAGCAAAAGAAAGCGGAAAAAGCCATACTTGAGAAAAAAATGAGGTTTGTCTTCTTTTTCCAAACTTCAAACTTGCATTTAATCAAACAAAAATACATAAGTTTCTTTTATAATTAATATATTATAAAACATATTAGAACACATATTTTTTGAAAAAGAAAATAAAATAAAGAAATAAATAAACGCATAAAAATAGGAAAAAAATGAAGATAGACAAGGCAGCCCAGTCCGCTGAACAGCAGCAAGCAGCCAGGGAACGGGATGCCTCTGCCAGGCGTGCTGCCAGGGTAGCCCAGCCTGCTGACCAACAAGCTGTCAGGGAACGGGATGCTTCTGCCAGGCATGCTGCCAGGGCAGCCCAGCCTGCTGAACAACAAGTAGTCAGGGAACGAGATGCCTTTGCTAGGCGTGTTGCCAGGGCAGCCCAGCCTGTTGAACAACAAGCAGTCAGGGAACGGGAAACCTCTGCCAGGCGTGCTGCCAAGGCAGCCCAGCCTGCTAAACAACAAGCAGTCAAGGAACGGGATACCTCTGCCAAGCGTGCTGCTAGTGCAGCCCAACCTGTTGAACAATAGGCAGTGAGGGAACGAGAATCCTTTGCCAGGCGTGTTGCCAAGGCAGCCCAGCCTGTTGAAAAACAGGCAATCAGGGAACAAGATGCCTCTGCCAGGCGTACTGTGAGGGCAGCCCAACTTGCTGACAAGCGGCAAGCAGCCAGGCGAGGAGCTCGCGCCCGTCAAGCTGGGAAGCAAGCTTTGCACACTATGGATGAGGTGGAGGGGTTGGTGATACACTCATTGGGTGCCATGTCATATAGGTGCACACATTGCAATGCACTTCGCTTTGAGCACGAGAAAAAGCGCACCACTTTGTGTTGCGGCGATGGCAAGATGTCTGGGTTGAGCAATGCTTTCCCCGCCCCTACACCTCAGCCACTTAGAGATTTGCTCACTAGTGTGCCCAGTGAGCACCAGCCTTTGCCACTTGCCACTAAGGATTTCAGGCAGAACATTCGTGCATACAACTCTGCATTACAAATGGCCTCAACGGGCCTGCACATCCATTCCCCGAAACAAGGGATCACCATGATTACCATCAAAGGGGCTGTGCATCAGTTGTTGGAGCCTTTGTAGCCCGTTGAGCATGATGTGCCATAATTCGCCTAGCTGTACATCATTGATTCCATGGATGCACAAGTCACAACACGCCTTGTAGCTTTGGGTGCTACGGGCACTGCTTTGCATCAGCCAACTTTGGTGGGGCTACAACATATGTTACATGATCACAACACATTTGTGCAGCGTTTCAAACAAGTCATGGACATGCTCGCACATGACTTGCCTCAATGGGAAGTTGTCATCAGGGTTGATGGCAACGTTGACAAGTGCCGCTACAATGCTCCTATTGCCCCCGAAATGGCTGGGCTACTACCACGTGAGGTTTTGTGGCAGCATATTAACCACACTCAAAAAACATTCATATTTTTAAAAATGTGGAATTCTAAAATTTTAAAAATTCAAATAATGTTTCAAAGTTGCTTCAAAATTTCAAATTTTCAAAAATGTTTTACCACACATAAATGGGTTATAATGTACATGATGTATGAAGAAAAGTCAGAGCTCATATTGTAATAAAACTAAACAATATGAAAAATTAATTTTTGGTGATGACTTAAAATTTTGATCATTTTTCAAGATGAAATATTGAATTTGTAAGGAATCTACACACTTTTAAAAATCTAATAGACATTGATCAATTACAAACATAAAGAAAATATATATATTGAAAAGAACATAACAAAAAAAAATGGCTTCAACAATAACAAAGGTCATTAAGTTATTTTTTGAAAAAATTGAATGTCATTATCAAAGTTCATTTTTCTACAATTGAAGGTCACTATAATAGCCCATTTTTGTAACAATATGCATTATAAATTTTGGGTTTCAAAGTATAAAATATGAAAGTTTGGAATTGAAAGAGGAGGGTTGAAATTGTAACAAGTAATATTTCCTATGTAAAATGAAAGACCTTAAAATCAAACACACACACACACATTACATCATAAAAAATGTTTTTGAAGTTAAGGAGGAGCTCACAACAATTTTTTTCCACAAAGACACACAATTAAATATTTTCATTTAATTGGATGATGCAATAAAGGTGTGAGAAGATAAAGAAGATCCAAAAGCTTTCATGGATACTAAAGCCAAAACCTCATAAGAGAGTCAAAGCAAACAATGGGAGATCAAGTTATAAAAATAGACAATATGAAGAACCTTTGAAAACCCCTTTTCCCCACCCTTGTATCATAGAAATGAAAAACAAACATAGTAAACATGCAAGAACAATAAATAAAAAACAAAAGAGAGGATGTGTGAAAAACATCAAGTGAATTAATTGGGAATAGTTTTCTTTTGAGAGCCACACAATTCAAAGTTCATATGAAGTAGTTATGATTTTGCACAATTTTGAAACTCATAAGTTGGAAAATTTTGGAGAATTTGAAAAATTCAATACTCCTTGGGAGTCTTGGGATTTTTTGTCACTTTGATATTATTCATATGATAAGCTGAAGAATCTTATATATTAAAGCTACAGTGGTGGTGTCTGTCCGTTTGTCTGTCTGTCTTGTAGGGCAGGGTAGGGGGCAGGGCGGGCAGGGGCAGGGCAGGGCGGCCAGACATTTTCAGTTACGCTGCGAATAACGGATTTCTGGCCACCATCAGGATTTGGGAATTTCGATCTCCAACCAATATTGCCCACATCAATATCACAATCACCCAACCATGACCTGAAAAAGGAGATGCATGGACATTCTTGGGCAAGGAGAGCTTTGTCGTTGCTTCTTTATTTTCTTCCAATGTCATATCCAGGTACACTATCACAAATATTCTGCATCAAAACAAAAAAAGAGTAGTACTTAATGACCAGAATCATGTAAATCTTATAACCTGTAAAACAAACTAGGAGTAAAAAGAGTCTTCTTCTTCTAGATCAAAATGCTGGAAAATGATCTCCAGCCAATATTGCCCTCATCAATATCACAATCACCCAACCATGACCTGAGAAAGGAGATGCATGGACATTCTTGGGCAAGGAGAGCTTTGACGTTGCTTCTTTATTTTCTTCCAATGTCATATCCAGGTACACTGTCACAAATATTTTGCATCAAAACAAAAAAAGAGTAGTACTTAATGACCAGAATCATGTAAATCTCATAACCTGTAAAACAAACCAGTAGTAAAAAAAGTCTTCTTCTTCTAGATCAAAATGCTAGAGAATTGCCATACTTACTTTCTTAAGCAGTAGACCATAAAAGCTAGAATGATAAACATGACAGCACACCCTGCAAAGGCACCTGTTATGCCCGCCACCTCATCCACCGACATGTTTGAATGCTGCTAATTCATGCACTCAAGTGTTAAAACTGCTATACATTAGTTGAGGTCTATTCACCCTAAACCCATTTGTAGTTGTTTAGCTTGCAAGACATATGTCTATTGAGGAGTGAGTGCATTCTCTCCCATCAATAGATTTTACTGAACTCTGACACAGGAGGTTATAGATATTATGCACTACAAGTAGTTTTTTCCATTGAATGCCACCTATGTTTGAATCAACAGTGGCCTTTTTTTGTTGTTGTTTATTTCTCGCTATGGTTGCTGCTGAGTGCTCCCAATTTGCTTAAGCTTCCAGAAAGCCAAAAGCTTCAGGATTCATACACAAACACAGACAAACAGAAAAACACTTTAACAATTAGAAACTTTTTTTAGGCACTTAAAAATAGAAAAAAAATGAAAACATATAAATTAACATATTTAAACATGAAACAAAAAAGGGAAATACAGTAAAATAATCTTAAAAGAAAATTAAAAAATAGATGACAAAAAATAAAAAACAAAACAGAGAGCAAAAGAAAGAGAAAACAACCATACTTGAGAAAAAAATGAGGTTTGCCTTCTTTTTCCAAACTTCAAACCTGCATCTAATCAAACAAAAATACATAAGTTTTTTTTATAATTAATATATTATAAAATATATTAGAAAAATATTACCGTGTGTATGCAGTCTATAATTTTTCTACCAAATGACAATCAGAAAAACACTTTAACAATTAGAAACTTTTTTTAAGCACGTAAAAATAGAAAAAAAATGAAAACATATAAAATTAACATATTTAAACATGAAACAAAAAAGGGAAATACCTTTAAATAATCTTAAAAGAAAATTAAAAAATAGATGACAAAAAATAAAAAACAAAATAGAGAGCAAAAGAAAGAGAAAAACAGCCATACTTGAGAAAAAAATGAGGTTTGTCTTCTTTTTCCAAACTTCAAACCTGCATCTAATCTAACAAAAATACGTAAGTTTTTTTTATAATTAATATATTATAAAACATATTAGAAAAATATTACCGTGTCTATGGAGTCTACAATTTTTCTACCAAATGTCTTCACAATGCAACTCATTAAAAAAGCATGAAAATCTTCAGATTGTATAGGGATGTGTTATATGAAGAACACAACTATGAGATCAGATCAACAATTGCAAACCAGGTGAATCAGAAAACCAAATATTACTTTCCAAAGTGTTATAAACTTTTATAAACAATTATGAAAACATATAAAATTAACATATTTAAGCATGAAACAAAAAAAGGGAAATACAGTAAAATAATCTTAAAAGAAAATTAAAAAATAGATGACAAAAAATAAAAAACAAAACACAAAGCAAAAGAAAGAGAAAAAAGCCATACTTGAGAAAAAAATGAGGTTTGTCTTCTTTTTCCAAACTTCAAACTTGCATCTAATCAAACAGAATACACAAGTTTTTTTTATAATTAATATATTATAAAACATATTAGAAATACTATTTTTTTGAAAAAAAAATAGACTAAATAAATAAATAAACGCATAAAAATAAGAAACAAATGAAAATAGACAAGGCAGCCCAGTCCGCTGAACAACAGCAAGTAGCCAGGGAACGGGATGCCTTTACTAGGCGTGCTGCCAGGGTAGCCCAGCCTGTTGAATAGCAGCAGGTAGCCAGGGAACGGGATGCCTCTACTAGGCGTGCTGTCAGGGTAGCCCAGCCTAATGACCAACAAGCAGTTTGGGAATGAGATGATTCTGCCATGCGTGCTGTCAGGGTAGCCCCGCCTGCTGAACAACAAGCAGTCAGGGAACGGGATGCCTTTGCCAAGCGTGTTGCCAGGGCAGCCCAGCCTCTTGAACAACAGGCAGTTACGGAATGGGAAACCTCTACCAAGCGTGTTGCCAGGGTAGCCCAGCCTGCTGAACAACAGGTTGTCAGGGAACGGGATGCCTTTGCCAGGCGTGTTGCCAAGGTAGCCCAGCCTGTTGAACAACAGGTTGTCAGGGAATGGGAAACCTCTACCAGGCGTGCTGCCAGGGCAGCGCAGCCTGTTGAACAACAGGCTGTCAGGGAACAGGATGCCTTTGCCAAGCGTGCTGCCAGGGCAGCCCAGCTTGTTGAACAACAGGCAGTCAGGGAACGGGAAACCTCTACCAGGCGTGCTGCCAGGGCAGCCCAGCCTACTGAACAACAGGGAGTCAGGGAATGGGATGCCTTTGCCTGGCGTGTTGCCAGGGCAGCCTAGTCTGCTCACCAGCGGTAAGCAACCAGGCGAGCTGCCAGGGCAGCCCAGCTTGTTGACCAACGACAAGCAGCCAGGTGAGGGGCTCACGTTCGTCAAGCTGGGAAACAAACCGTGCACACTATGGATGAGGTGGAGGGGTTGGTGGTACACTCATTGGGTGCCATGTCACATAAGTGCACACACTCCAATGCACTTCGCTTTGAGCACGAAAAAAAGCGCACCACTTTGTGTTGCGGCGGTGGCAAGATGTCTGGGTTGAGCAATGCTTTCCCCGCCCTTACACCTCAGCCACTCAGAGATTTGCTCACCAGTGTGCCTAGTGAGCACCAACCTTTGCCACCTGCCACTAAGGATTTCAGGTAGAACATTCGTGCATACAACTCTGCATTGCAAATGGCCTCAACGGGCCTGCACATCCATTCCCCGGAACAAGGGATCAGCATGATTACCATCAAAGGGGCTGTGCATCAGTTGTTGGGGCGTTTGTAGCCCGCCAAGCATGATGTGCCATAATTCGCCTAGCTGTACATCATTGATTCCATGGATGCACAAGTCACAGCACGCCTTGCAGCTTTGGGTGCTACGGGCGCTGGTTTGCATCAGCCAACTTTGGTGGGGCTACAACATATGTTACATGATCACAACACATTTGTGCAGCGTTTCAAACAAGTCATGGACATGCCCGCACACGACTTGCCTCAATGGGAAGTTGTCATCAGGGTCGACGACAACGTTGACAAGCGCCGCTACAATGCTCCTATTGCCCCCGAAGTGGCTGGGTTGCTACCAGGTGAGGTTCTGCAACAATGTGTACTGCTGTGCTGTTTGTTTGTTGTCATCGCTCACTTGATACAATGTTCCTCATTCATTGACATAAATGTTGTTGCTCCTGCACAGGCGGCGGTGAGGAGCCGGTTAGAGGTAGGGACATTAGAATGCGTGTACGCGGCGGCGGGCTATGGAGGATCAGTGACCTGCACCCTACTTACGATCCGCTCCACTTTGTGCTGTTCCATCTTCATGGTGAGCCCGGCTGGGAGCCAGGCATGCCCCATGTTGTTGTTGCCCCTGTCCGTCGACGGGCTGCTAGCGGCGAGGAGGAAGGTGATGCTGGGCATGTTGAAGCAGATGCAGAGCCATCACAACCTGCATAGGATGATGGCAGCGAGGAGGAAGGTGATGTTGAGCATGTTGCAGCAGATGTAGGGCTAGCACAACCTGCACAAAGCAAAAAAATCACTGCACGGGAGTGGGTTTGCTATCACATGCACGATAGGAACCCAACATCGTACGCCCTCCTTGTGTATGGCAAACATTTGTATCAAGAGTGGGTTGTTGACCAATATAGCAAAGTGGAATCAAAACGGTTGTTTTATATACGCAACAACCAAGGCCCTTTGCGTGCTGCAATTTATGGTGGCGTGGTTGATGCAATTGCTAATAACAACGCCAACATCGACAACCTGGGCAGGCTCATTGTATTGCCATCTTCATTCATTGGTGGCCATCGACACATGGCTCAGTTGTACCAAGATTCCATGGCCATTGTCCGCCAATATGGCAAGCCTGATTTGTTCATCACCATGACCTGCAACCCCAAGTGAGAAGAGATTGTCAACGCGTTGAAGCCCAACGAGATTGCCAATGACCGCCCTAATTTGGTCACACGCATTTTTGTTGGCAAATTACAGCACTTGTTGGACGAGCTTTTGAAGAAGGGCATTTTTGGCGAGGTGGTGGCTAACATTCATGTCATTGAGTGGTAGAAGAGAGGCCTGCCCCATGCACACATTCTGTTCATTTTGCACTCCGATCACAAACCACGAGGGCTCGATGAGTACGATCGCATGGTGTTTGCAGAGTTACATCATAAGGATGCACACCCCATTCTTTTTGAGGTCGTTACAAGTTGCATGCTGCATGGCCCTTGTGGCACCATCAACCCACATTGCCCCTTCATGGCTGATAACATTTGTTCAAAAGGCTACCCTAAGGCCTTCACAGAGCACACCACCGACACCATCGGCTCCTACCCAACATACCGCCGCCGAGATGATGGCCACACATTTGAGTGGTAAGTGTGCTGGCAGTAGGACCATTTGGATTGACAACATGCATGACTATGCTACCATGTTTACTTTATTGACCTGTGACACCGCTCACGTAACAACTATTTTTTGGTTGCTGTTGTTGTAGGGGTGGGTTTACCTTTGACAACCGTTGGGTGGTGCCCTACAACCCATATGTGTCCTTGTTCTTCAACTACCACATCAATGTGGAGGTCTGCACCTACATCATTGAGCGTGCAATTCTTACACCTTTGAATGAACATGTGGATGCACTCAATAAACTCATCAATGACAAATATGCATTCACAAAGCACGATGGCTCGCTCGCACAACATCGCGTGTATTACAACGCGGATTCTGCGGTGCATGGGGAGCAACATGGCATTTACCCCACTGAGTTCTTGAACACACTCAATTTTTCGGGCATACCACCCCATGAATTGCACTTGCAGGAGGGTTGTCCCATCATATTATTACGCAACATGACCAGTGGCTTGGCTAATGGTATCGGGTTCATTGTCATTCAACTCATGCAGCATGTCATTGAAGCAGAGGTGGCAACAGGTCCTACAAAGGGCCAACGAGTATTCATTCCACGACTAAGCATCACACCTTCAGACACAAAACGAATGCCTTTCACTCTGCGCCGTCGCCAGTTCCTTGTGGTCCCTGCATTTGCCATGACCATCAATAAGGCACAAGGGCAGACTTTGAAGATGGTTAGCATTTTTCTGCCTAAGCCTGTATTTACACATGGCCAATTGTATGTGGCCATGTCGCGCATTGGGTGTCCCAAGGGGGTGAAACTGCTGGTTACAAATGGGTGGATGGATGCTCATGAAGATGCACCTGCTGGTGTGTACACTCATGAAGATCCATCATTTTGGCTCCACCTTGCATTAACCACACTTTTATTCATTTGTGTAAAATGATTTCACTTTGAATTCAAGCTTGTGAATTTGTTGTAGTTCCATCTCCCATTTCTTTCTTGGGAGTTAGAGAACCTGCTTAAGGTGTGCATTTTGTTACAAAATTGAGAATGAACTGATTTTTTACCCATATATCATTTGACAAATCTAAGGGTGCATCAAGCTAGCCTAAATGTGATTTTGACTTCGAAAATATAACTCAATTCAAAAAAACAATTCAAAATTTGAAATTAATCTTTAATAACAAAAATGATAATCTTAAAAATAATATCTCCCCCACCTTAAATCTAAAAATCATGAAATCACATGTAAGAAATCCCATTCATAAAGGGTTTTTCAATAATATCAAAAGCTTGCCCCAATTTTCATAAACCATTTAGTTCTAATTTTGTTGAAATTTCTTTGACACAATTGTTTAACATTTCATAACTTTTGCAATATAGTTTAAACATTACCAAACTTCTTTGGTGCACTCATATTCATAAAGGGTTTTCCAATGGTGCCAAAAAAATGACAAATAAAACAAACAAACGCATTTCTTTCATAAATCAATGGATTTTGTGATGCAATTAAAGTGATAGTCATCGTGGTGTTTGGTTATATATATATATATATATTCTAAAATCATTTGTAGATTTTTGGTTAATTCTTGGAATTTTAAGGGTGAACATCATTTGCAATTAGATATTTAAATTATATTTAACTCAATTATCTACCTATTTCATAATTCCAAAAGCTAAATGCATTCAAACACAAATATATCAAGAAAAAAATATCTTTGATCAAAATAAGTCAATAGGATGTTGATAGGTAAAATCCAACAATTGGAAGAG
>Ga0209208_10008445_pt1 | contig 13727 bp, 9 predicted proteins | sample S1TSphfallax_3_FD_187694 | JGI IMG/M metagenome (GOLD analysis project Ga0209208, IMG submission 187694) | Host-associated microbial communities from peat moss isolated from Minnesota, USA - S1T2_Fd - Sphagnum fallax MG (SPAdes) (version 2) | ecosystem: Host-associated > Plants > Peat moss >...
TTTAAGTATGTATAAGTTTAGGCCATTATTTTTATGACACATGTCCATGTTGTACACATTTAGTTGCATGTTAGTTGCACACACAACCGTATGGCCCAAAAATTATACAATACCAAATTTGTAGTTGCAAACATGACCAAGATAGTTACAAACAACAACCAGTTGCATGCTAGTTGCATAGTGACTGGTTGCAAATGTCAAGATTTCTAGTAGTGCTTGTAGTCATGATAGAGGGCTTTGTGTTGGTCATGGAACTCATGAATGATTAGTTGTTTGGTATGTCTATCGAGAAATTAAGTTTAATGGAAAAAATAGGTCCGTTCTTTGTCAACCATCTTCATCGTAGGATCTCAAATCCCATAAATAATGCAAACAACATTCTAGTTTGCTTACACACCATCCACCATGAACCCCTTGAAAGCAGGTGTACCTAAGCCTTTCTTTTCAACAACTACATTCAACTTCCTCCATAGGATGCATTGAACTTCAGTGTCCTCAAATTGCATGTCACATACCATAATTGTCATGACCTTGCAATAAATCGAGTCGTAAACATGACAAGCCATGGTTGTCCATCCTTGAACACATTTTACGTGATCTAACATCATTCGCACATTTTGAAGATCGTCACCTAGTTGCATTCACTAGATGAAATCAAATTTGGACGCTATTCCATCAACATACATCTTGAACAAATAAACCTTTTACCTAATCTGTTGACCAGGAAAACAATTGTCACGAATATAATCATAATTAAACAAAGCCTTCAATTTGAAGATAGAATAAAAAAAACACATGTTATCAAAACAATGTTTCAATGAAACAATTAGATTTTGTATGCCAAGAAAGCACAAAGGAGTGAACTTTAATAACATTTGATTTAGCTTTTCACCTTCGAGGAACTCCATAAGACTTTCTCCATCCTCATTGAACAAGTGATGAAAAAGAAAACTCTTATTCATAGATAAAACAATATATGAAAATGTAGTAGTTGGCATGTGATAGACCTCATATGTAACCATGTTTTTCATCTTTTAAAAGGATTCTCTACACATCCTTTATGTAAATTGGATGCAAATGGGTGCCCAAGTGGATCACGACTCTTGAAAGATTTGGAAATTTATGAACATAATACATTCTGCAACTACAAGTTTGTAGAGATGTGGGCAAAGAATCGCAAAACTTATAGTTGATGGTACAGACCAAGGATTTCATGAGACACTACCCAATTATTGGTAATTAGGAACAATCACCACTTCAATTAACTTCATTGTGCACAAAAGAATACTAAAACAAAGGACAACAATCATTTTGAAAACACAAATATCCAAGGCATTTCATCATTCTAAAGCTTAATCCAAACACATTTTTTTATTATTGGTATGTAATTTGCACCAAGCATGACCGTCGTACTTTATGTCCACACCTTACAATTGTCTGGAATGTCCCAATAGATGATACATAGGAGGAAGTTCAAATAAAATATCACCATTGAATTTTGTGAGAAAACAATTCATAAACTCAATTGTGATGGCACCGTAATCAAGGGACTTCAATTTAGAAGAAACATGTGAAGTCAAACACATTGCTTTCAACGATTTGACAACGTTGGTGAAAGGAGTCGCTTGCAGAACATCCAAGTGTAAAAGCTACTCTTTAGCAGGTTGGGAATTCATGCAAAGAGGGACAACCACATTAAGAAGCGATGGGTTGTCTTCGTCAAAAGAATGAAAAAGGTTGATAAATGAAAATTTTGCCACCAGGACAAAAAGCTTTGAGTTGTGGGAAACTATTGGGCTCTTCCTTCATCACAACACTTTCTGTAATAATGTTTGCCATTGATGAAAATGTGTTAGGTGTCAGAACATTATCATGATAATTGTTCAACACATGTTCATTGACGATCCAATGCTTGCCATTGGTGACCGTTGAAAACATCCCTTCAAAATTAACATTAAAAATCTGATGAACAAAATTTAACACAATGTTGTCAATGGTGTAAGAAACATTTTTAGAAACATATAGAGATCCGTGTCGAAACGTCAGAATCAAAGACTAAGATGGTAAAATCTAGCTTTCCTACAACATGGAAAGTAACCATCGAGATTAAAAGAGAAGGCAAATATCACAGTAGTATCATAGAAAGAAGACAAAATGCCATTGCATCAAGAACTCAAATTGAGAAATAGATGAGGAACTAAAGTTAGAAAATTCATTGTGAGACACAAAAGGACAAAAACATGCTATTAGAAAAATGAAGCAACGAGAAACAATAGCACAAGAAAGGTTATCCCACATCATAGGAAAACATGGATTACAAAGAACTAGATTAGAGAATGAATACAAATTTCCTCTAGAATAAAATTTCATTGATATAACTAATAATACAACAGTAAAAATAGTATTGGTGGCAGATAAAAAACTCAACATTTCCCTCCATAGTGCATTAAAAAATATTGACAACAATCGCAACATTGAACATAATACAACATTGAAAAGGCACATAAATGTGTAGGGGAAATAGTGAACTTATCGATAATAATGGAACAAGAACATTAGAAAGTGATATTCATTAAAAGAAAAACCTAATTCTAGAAAGGTGGAACAAATATGTCATGGTGTCACTTTAGTAAACCCCAAAAATTAATAGTGGATTACATCAATGCATTTCAATCCATCTTTGGATATTCCAAATGACTAATTCCTAGATGCAGATATGCGAGGAAAAGTATTATTAGAACAATAATAGGAAGGATTTCGAGAAAAGGAAACTATGATGTCCCTACATGTAAAAGCTCAATAAAGTGGTCATCAAATAAAAAAGCAAAGAGATGCCAATGGGCATATCATTTGGATTGGGATTCTCTTAATGCTTTTAAGACCACATAATTTATTTTATGGCTTATTAATTTGTAATAACCATTTAATTATGTTATTTGTATTCTAGCTTTGTATTCAAGCCTTACACTATTACCTTCTATGTGTTTCTTTTATCATTACTACAAAAGTGGGGTGCAATTCATTAGCCTCAATCACTATGGGACCTTAAAAGTGAAATAAGTTCATTGCATTTTAGTGTTTTCACCTTGGTTAAAATTATTTCATTGTAATATCACTATGTAAATAGCGTGTTTCACTATTAATTTACATAATTCACTATTATAATTTATTGTGATGAATAGGTTTATTTCTATGTTGTTTTAAATACCCCATATATGTTATTATATGATATAGCCTATATTATTTTAGGTTACTTTTTAAATTCTAACTTATACCCTATGTTATTATAAGCTATTATAAATTATTATACGTTGTTCTACCTTAAGGTATCTTAACTAACTTATTATAAGCTTTTAAGTTGTTTAAAATTAAATTATTCAACTAACCTTAGGTTATTTTATTTTAAGTTAATATATGTTATTTCAAGTTATACTTTAGATTATTATAAATTATTTTATTCTAAGTATAATAACTTAAAAAAATCTATAATGAAATATAATGACCTAAAGTAAAATAACATATAATATTTAATAATAGCATATGGTAATATAGCCTAAAATATCCAAAAAAAACTTATAACAAAATAGTCACCAATAATTGTTGAGAATTCAAGCTCAACTAGTTAGGTTTCATTAGTTATTGGAGTAGGAAAGTAACTAGGTTACTTTCAAAAGGTTGAGTTACTTTCTTCATTTATATTAGTTTGGTTATTTGTGGTTTGGTCTTGTAGTTAAATACCTTGGTGTTGATGGTTTGTTTCTTTTTTCTTCATTACACAAGTTTGTGTATTTCATGTGACAAGAACCTTGAGGAGTTCTTGATGTTATGTTTTGTGTTGTGAGCATTGTGTTATAGTTTCCTTTCAATAAAGTTTTATGTTTGTACTTGAGTAGATCTCCTATTTGTTATCAATAGTCATAATATAACATAAAATAATCACCAATAGCCATTAATAAAATAACCACTAATATAATAACCATCAATAGCCATTAATAGAATAATCACCAGGAGTCATTAATAAAATAACCATTAATAAAATAATCACCAAGAGCCATTAATAAAATAACCATTAATAGAATAATCACCAATAACCATTAATAAAATAACCATTAATAGAATAATCACCAAGAGCCATTAATAAAATAACCATTAATAGTTACTAATAAAATAATTGTTAATGGCCACTAATAAAATAACCACCAATGGCCTATAATAGAATAGTCACCAATAGCCATTAATAACCTATGATAATTTAACCTAAAATAATTAGTAATAACCATCAATATAATGACTCTTAATAAACATTAATAACCATCAATAGAATAACCACTAATAGCCATTAATAACCCCAATAAAATAGTAATATAATAGCCATCGATAACCATATGTTGGAATTGCTTTGAACTTCCAAAAATAATATAAAGTGGAGTATTATATAATAAACAAAAATAACTTAAAGTGAAATAACTTACAATAGCCTAGAAATGTTAATAATAACATAAGGTGAAATAACATTTGATAGCCAAAAGTAACCAACAATAACCTCACATAGTAAAAAATAGCTTAAAATGAAATAGTTTAAAAAACCAAAAATAGTTTATAATAATTACAAGTAATATAAAATGAAATAACCTATAATAGTAAAAAAATAGCCATAGTTAATGTAGGATGAAATAATTCAAATTAATGAAAAGTAGCCCTATAATATTTGAAAATAGCCTAGCATAAGTAGTATTATTATATTAGTAAAAATCTTATCCAATTAATAAACATTTTTTTTAAAAAAAAATGGTCATTGAAATGTTATTGAATAATGATATTCAATTTTTTTTGTTCAAATGATTTTACACTTTCAAAAGGAAATAAATGTAATTATCACTACTACAAAATGCATCTTAATTCACTTTGGGTTTCACTGAATTTTGAGTGAATTTGGACATTTTTACCTATTGAAATTGTTTAACCCTTTAATGAACGAAGATCAATTGCTAAAAATAATGAATTGTTTCATTAGTACCTAATAAAACAAGGTTATTCTCAAATGAAATACAAATTTACCAAACCATTCACTTGCTAGTTAATTAACTAACCAGCATAGAAATCAATTAGAATTTAATTTTTTAATATATAATATTATTGATAATTTCATGATTTTTCAAGCCTTTTTTCTTACACGTGTCATTACTTATGCTATGTTAAAAACCTAACCTAGGTAGGTAGGCCATGTAAGCAACCCAAACATCTAATATAGGAATTCAATGAAAGAATATTCAGTCAACATACCATTGTTGACCACACACAATACCATTCATAAGGTTTGATCCCTTGACCTTTGAATTGGAGGCAAACACCCTTACCATCAAGCCACCCAACTTGTTGTGCACATATGTTACATTACATTTTATATATCAAATACTTCATTTTAAACATTACAAAAACATAAACTTTGAAAATTCGTATCTTATTCAAATTTTATACAAATGAAATGATTCAAGTTTACTTTTAAAAAATTTCAATAATATACATAATTATATTTATTTACTTTTGAAAGCTTAAAATTATTTGAACAAAAAAAAAGTTTAATATCATTATTGAATAACATTTCAATGACCATTCTTTTGAAATAAATAATAAATGGATAATGTTTTTGTTAATATAATAATATTACCTATGTTGAACTACTTTCAATTATTATATGATTATTTTTCATTAATTTAAATTATTTCACCCTACATTACTTATGGCTATTTATGGTTATTATCAATTACTTTTGATTTTTTTAATTATTTCACCTTAGGCTACTTTTGGTTAGTTTAGCTTATTTCACCTTAGGTTATTTTCAACTATTATAAGTTTTTTTTTGCTATTCTATGTTATTGTTGGCTATTATAAATTATTTCAGTTTAGACTATCTTAAATTATTATAAGTTACTTTTAGTTATTGAAAGTTATTTCACCTTATGTTATTATTGACAATTCTAGGTTATTATAGGTTATTTCACCTTAGGTTACTTTTTTCTATCATAAATTATTTCACCCTATACTATTTTTGGCAATCTTAAACAATTCTAATATATGGCTATTGATTTTTTATTATGGTTATTAATGGTTATTAATGGTTATTGGTACATATTATATTAGTGCCTATTAATGTTTATTAATGCTTATATTATTAATAATTATTGGTGGTTATTATATTAATGGCCATTAGTAGTTTTTTTATTGGTGGTTTTTTTATTAATGGCTATTGGTGGCTATTTTATTAATGGCTATCAATGGTTATTCTATTAATGGTTATCGATGGCTATTCTATTAATGGTTATCGGTGGCTATTCTATTAATGGCTATCGATGGTTATTATATTCATGGCTATTGGTGGTTATTCTATTAATGGCTATCGGTGGCTATTATATTAATGACTATGGGTGGCAGTATCATTAATGGCTATTGGTGTTTATTCTATTAATGGCTATTGTGGTTATTCTATTAATGGCTATTGGTCGTTATTCTATTGATGGCTATTAGTCGTAATTGTATTAATGGTTATTAGTTATTATTCTATTGATGGCTATTGGTTGCTATTTATTAATGATTATTGATCGTTATTCTATTAATGGTTATTGATTACTATTCTATTAATGGTTATTGGTTGTCATTCTATAAATGATTATTGGTGGTTATTCTATTAACGATTATTAGTGGCTATTCTTTTAATGGCTATTGATGGATATTTTATTGGTGGATATATTACTATTTATTAATGGTTATTATATTAGTGCTTATCATATTAATGATTATTGATGAATATTTTATTGTGAATATTAGTGGTTATTAATGGTTATTGGTGGTTATTCCGTTGTAAGCCATTGGTGTTTATTGATGGTTTATTTATTAATAGTTATTAATGATTATTGTATTGTAATTATTATTGGTTATTATATGTTATATTACAAGTATTGGTGATTATTGTATTATAAATTATTGTTGGATATTTTATATTCTAATATCATAGCCTATTGGTAGTTATTATATTGTAGGGTATTTAAATATTTTTTTCGCATGTTATTATTTTCTATTGTAAACTATTTTTACCTTAGGTCATTATATTATATTTAAGATATAATAATAATTTATAATAACTTAAAATATAACTTAAAATAACATATATTAATTTAAATAAAATAACCTAAAGGTAGTTGAATAATTTAGTTTATAATAACTTAAAAGCTTATAATAAATTAATTAATATACCTTAAGGTTAAATAAGATATAATAATTTAGTGTATACTAATTTATAATAGCCTATAAGAACATAAAATATAAATTAGAATAATAAAATAACTTAAAATAATATAAGGTAACCATAAAGTAGCATGGATAAAATAATTTTAAAAAACATAAAAAGAAACCTATTTACTATAATAAATTATAATAGTGAATTATGTTAAATAGTAATGAAACATGATGTTTACATAATGATATTATAGTGAAATAATTTGCATCAGGATGAAATTAGTAAAATGGAAATAATTAATTAATAAAGTCATTTATAATTATTTATAAATTAATATATTATGAAAAATATAGAAAAGATAAATATTATATTATATTACATTAAAAATCCATGTAGTTATGGTCATGACATTAATTATTTTAATAAAATTATGATTATTTTAGAAATTTAAATAAGAATTAAATTTATAGTTTATAATTATAAATTATTTATTCAAATATCTTAATTGCAATTTAAATAAATTAAGTAATTATAATAATTTTATGTCATTCTAGAATTATAATCATAATTATAATTATGGTTTTATATTAACAATTTACTGTAAATAAGTAAATAATGAATAATACATACAATTATATTAGTGTATCTTTGTTTTTAAATACGGTAATTATAGTAACCTTGCTCATTATTTTAAGATTATTATAAATTTCTGAAATAAAAATCTTAACTATAGGACATAACTTTTCAATTATGATGCAATTATTATTATTATTATTACTAAAACATAAGTGATGTAAATACAATAGTTATTTTTTTATGATTAAGGACTATAATTTTTAATAATGTGAAAATTTATGTTGTAATATTATTTATTCATTTTTTATATCTAATAAATAATAACTAAAATCGGTTATTATTATTATTATTAAAATTTTGCAATAAAATTGTTTTAAAATTTTGTGAAGTAATAAATATTATATATTGTAAATAAATAATTAAATAATCTAGTATACTAGAATGTAATTCTTAAAATTATAAAAATAAAATAATTCATTAGATTATAATTGCAATATGTTAAAAAATATAAATATGAAAAATTAAGCTAAATTATACGCTATGTGTTTATTATCATTAATGTATAAATATTTTTTTTATTTTTAAAATAATTATTATATTAATTATAATAAAAAATTATGAATATTAAGTTGAATCATAAATCAAATTATTATTATAATGGATGTATATAAACATATGTTGATTGTAACTAAACATTAGTTCGCTTGCGACTAATGGGACTTTAAATGGTTACTTTTGGATGATAAATTTAACCCATATATAGATGTAAACTAATTTGGTTGCAGATTAATTGCAAGTTTAAAAGAGGTGATTCGGTTAATGTTAGCATGATGTCACACTAGTTGAAGACGACAAAAATTTAGTTGGCAAAACCAAAGAGTCATAAGTAGTTGTAAATGCATTGGTCACATATTGGCCTTTTTCCTTTAATGAGCTTTCCTTTCAAGTTTTCTTTCCCTTGCTTCTCGTTTTAACTTCTTTAAGGTGTTCTCAATTTTAGCTTCTAATAGTATGAAGAAATAAACAAGAATGGAAAGGAAGAATAAAAAGATGCGGTGGTTTTTTATATTGGTTCACTTAATAACAACATTGTGGCTATGGATATACGTGACCTTTAGTGTTATAGACTTCTAGGATGTAAACGTCAATAAGTTTTTCGCTAAATACATTGTTTTGATCATTGTGAATAAGTACATGATTGAACTCAATAGGTACATCATGATAATAATGAACATGTACAACTGCTCTTATAATATTACCATGTATCAAATAATTATTAATCATTTCAAACCCTATAAGTTGAAGATCTTCATGTTCAACATGTAGTGGTTCAAGTTCCTTTATTTGAATAGGTTCATCAGTAACTAGGTCATTAAGTTTAATTAAAGTAGAGTTTTATCTTCAATGAACTTGTATGGCTTCAACTTGTTAATGTTGACAAGGATTGGATTAGAATCAAACTTATCAATGGTGACAAATAAAACAATATTGGATTCAATATGGCCTATACCATTGTCTCTAAAATTTTGGAACATGTTTGGAAATAGCCTTTGGGAACCATAACACATAGTTTCCAAATTGAAACTTAGTTTCAATGAACTAGTTATGTGACCATAATGACCTATTCCACTAGTTAGAAGCAACTAAATCTCGTACAATCAACATGTTCTCCTTTAACTTCTCTAACTTAGATAGTCAACTAGTTAAGACTTTAACAAGTTGTGGATCTCTATTTTCACCAAGTTTGGATGGTAACATGTATTCTATAAGCAATTTGACATGAAAATAAACATGTGGACAAGTGTTTGTCCTAGTCATTTTTGTTCTCGTGAACCAATTTGGTTAATTAAGTTCCAAAAACCTTGTTTGTTGACTCAGCTTGTCCATTTCCTTGTTGATATCAAATAATGGAATTGGTATGTTTAAGGATAAAATGGTCATCAAGATATTTGATTGTGTCATTGATAAAATGGGTACCTTAATCAATCACGATTGTTAATGGACATCTAAATCTTGTAAGAATATGTTCATGCAAAACTTGGTAGTTATTACAATAGTGTTGGTGTAAAGTGCTCATGATTCCACCCACTTTGTTGCATAGTCAGTGGCCACTAAAAATATACCAATTGCTTGACATTCTACTTACATATTTAACATGTCCAATAAAATCTAACCCCCATTTTTGAAATGATTATTTAAGTAAAGTAATAACCAATTTGACCATGTTTTATGTTAATAGGTTACCTATTTTTTGACATTGATCATAGGTTTGATAGTATTCATGAACATTTTGATTCATTGTTGGCCATTAATAATTGACATCCAATATCTTTTTCACAATAATGTCAAAAGAGAAATGTCCTCTTGCAACTCCTCCATGCAATTCTTGCAAAATTGTGGGTACTTATTCCAATTACAAAACTTGATGAAACTTGTTATCTTGTCCAAACTTGTATAATACTCCTTGAAGCACACATGGTTTAACTCTATGGGCTAAATATTATCTTTGTGATGTAGTAAACCCCTTTAGCATCACTCCCTTTAACATGTATTCATAAACATTATGTAACCACTTAGATTGTAATATGAACATGTGAGCATCACATGTTTGATTAGGTATTCCAATAGGTTTAGTCTGATTGGGTAATCTATTCAATGCATCTACCATTAAATGGGATCTACTAGGTTTATAAATAATCTTGAAATCATACTCCAAAAATAATAAGAACCGTTTAATTAACATGCCATAAACCTATGGTTTATTAACTAAATATATTAAAACCATATGGTTTACATAAAATGTGAACCTATTGCCTAACAAGTAATGCCTGAACTTGTGTAAGGCATAGACCATAACTAAAGCCTCTTTATATAGTTAGTGTAGTTTCTTTCAATAGAATTGAGTAATCTTGATGAATACATAACATGTTGATCTATTTTATTTGTTGGGTTTAATGTTAGTATTGCCTTTATTGTTAGTTGAAATGCATAAGTATGGACATGAAATTCTAATTCCCAATTAGCAATAATGAGTATGGGAGCTTGAATGTATTGGTTTTTTATGTCTTCCCAAATGGTTTGGTATTCAACAATCCACTTGAATACTTTTGTTTTCCTGAATAACTTGGTAATTGGTGCCGTGATAAAGGCAATTTTTTAAATAAAACATATGTAGAACTATGCTATTCCATTGAACATTTGAATTTCTTGAAGTAGGTACTAGCACTTTGACTAAAGCCTTTATTTTCTTAGGATTATGTGTCTTCCCCTCTTTAGAGATTATGAATTGTAAAATAGTTTTAAAACATACCATAAATTCATCTTTTTTAGATTCAAACTAATGCCATGTACTCTTTACATTTTAGAAAACATTTTTTGAGTTTTTCTAAGTGGGTGGACATGTCATTGAAAACAATGAAATCATCTAAAAAGATCTTCATGTATACATCAGTCTATTCATGAAAAGCTTTGGTGACTACCCTTTGATAGTTGGGTGGTCCAATTTTGACCCCAAAAGGCATTACAATTACCCATACAAAAACCCCCCAATTAGTATCAAAAGTAATTTTGTACTGGTTTTTTTGGCACTATGGAGATTTGATGGTATTTAGAAAAACCATCTAAAAATGTATAAACTTCATGTCCGACTATAGTGTTAATAACTTCATTAATAAAAGGTAATAGGTATGGATCTTTTTTAGTAGTAGCATTAAACTTTCTAAAGTCCACACAAATTTCAGTTTCCATTTTTCGTAAGCATTAAAACTATAAGTGATAGCTAAATAGCCTTTTGGGTGTTTGCAAGATACAATGTAGACAAATGGAGTCAAAAGGGTCGATATTAAAAGTACACAACTTTTATAATAGTGTACACACATGGCCTTTTTTGCTAAAAATTATTTGGTCCATGATGTAAATCTATGGCCTTGGTTGAGCTAATAGTGTTTTAAATGAAAGTTTTATTTACTCAAATCTAGTTGGTCACATTATTAAACATGACAAAAATAAATGACACCTAACTCATAAATGTGCCAAGTTGATTTTGGCATGTATTATTTTAGGAACCCATCGTGAAACAAGAAATGTGAAGTCTAAACTCAAAATGGTTTCTTGCTCAACCTATGTGGACATGTGTCAACACACTAAATTTCATCAAATTTGTTTCCTAGGCCCATCGAAATATGGTCATTTCTTTCAACCCAACTTGTCCCCTAGGCTTTTCTTGGTTTGTCGTATTATGTTTATCTATTGTGTAACATGCATGTTATAGCGTTATAACAACGATTCACAACAACTACTCACACATCCAAGTTAACAATTTTTTGGGTTTTTTGTGATGTTAATAGTTCATAGTACTTGAGTTCATTTCTTTGCTTCTGAAAGTGGTGAGGTGTGAAAAAATGAAATTGAAATGCATTGAGAATTATTTTGAAGAAAAGGAAGGTTTTGAGAGTAATGACAGTACCCTGGACACAAAGCCTGATAGGTTTAATAATGCAAAAAGTAAGATGGACCCTTTGTTGGAGCTAGATCAAAAAGTGGAGAGGTTAAAAAAAAACTCCTCTTTAGATAAATTTTTCTCATTTCATAAGGGTAGGCTTGAGTGGAACTAGTATTAATCCCCTTAGATTGAAGGTAGGAAGAGACATTACATAAGAAAAACTTGTGGAGGTATTCAGTAAGGACATTTTTCGATTAGGCTTTTGATACATCAAGTGTTGTGACCTTGAGATCAAAGAAAAAGTTGAAAAGATATGGCCCTTGTGTTATGGAAAGACAAAGATGCCCTACACAAAGCTCATAAAAAAAGAGTTTGTTATTGGCAGTGTCGCAAAGAAGTTCGAGACACTCATCAATTGGGTGAGATTTGCTAAGGAAACTAACACCAGCCAACACTCCAAGTTCTTCAAATGGTTGGAAAAGATGGAGTTGAAATCACTAAAAACAATGCATGGGAAGTGGGAATTGCACCTTGAAGGTGAATCTACAGTAAAAGCAATCAAGTTTGAGATAACTGAAACATTGCGTGCAGTTGAATGACCATCAATTTCGAAGGAATGGAATTTGAGATTGGTGGGTGAGGTGTCTCAATTGCTGCAACTCACATCGATGGAACTTGAAACTATTAAATTTCAAGTTGAACATGCGATGAAGGAAAAACGATTTATTAATCAAACATGCACCATTCGAATGCATATGGAGTTAAAGGCATGAACATCAAATGCCTAAGGTTCGATGGAAGGGGAGATTATTTTTCAAATGAATTCAATGAATATAATATGGCTTCAATTTATGGAATGCGCATTATTTGACTTTGCACTTAGGGTGGGTTGCTTAAAATTGTAAGAAAAAGGTAGTCTACATGTGAAAACACATATTTAATACATTTGACCTCCATTTTATAATAAGATAAATACTTATTAATTTATTGGAGGTTAGAAAATCTCTATGCCATAGTAATAAAGAACCTAATTATATGATACCAATGTTTATTTCATAGTTTTTGGAATTTGTGTATAATGGATTATTTTAATCTACAATTGCTCCGTGAACAAGTAATCAAAACATTTGCAATATAATAAGGTTATTCCATGAAAAAAAATAATGCAAACATCATGTTCATTTATGCTCTATAAGTAGCGAGAAGAAAGGGACAACAACAAGTAGTTATAAACAAATTATGCAAACATCTAGAACAAACTGGGATACCAACAAGTTGTTCAAAAATTGTATGCCATGAGCTTTTAATGGTTAATTCAATTTCATCAAATAACATATATGTGTGTACGAGTTACAAGGTATGATTGTAAGGTAAGACTTTAAAGTATATCCATAATTGGCAACATCAACTATTTAAAGTATATACCTAGTTCATACATTATATGTAAATTATACTTTCAATGTGCAAGTTAAAAAC
>Ga0209208_10008447_pt1 | contig 13725 bp, 10 predicted proteins | sample S1TSphfallax_3_FD_187694 | JGI IMG/M metagenome (GOLD analysis project Ga0209208, IMG submission 187694) | Host-associated microbial communities from peat moss isolated from Minnesota, USA - S1T2_Fd - Sphagnum fallax MG (SPAdes) (version 2) | ecosystem: Host-associated > Plants > Peat moss >...
TGCGAGAAGTCGATTTGTGAAGTCGAACGGTGTCTGTCCGTGATGTTTGGCAATGCCGATGCACTGCAAAAGTTGAGAATCCGAGGTCACGGGTCTAATTGTTCGTTGTGTCGTGAGGCATGAGGCTCGTGCTCTCCGTCTGTGTGATCGCAAGTGCATTGTGTAGGTCCGACACAGCAGCCATCGAGCTGTAGTGAGTCAGGGAAATAGCAGATAGACTGTGCCTCTGAGAGGACGAACTGGGTCCTCAAGGGGTGGGGTCAGACAGGGCGCCTGGAAGCATTCTGGGTGTTCCTCCTTTTTTGGTTACACTTGGACTTAAAGTAAGATGTTTGTTTGTTATTAAAGTTTTGCCTTCATTTTACATGCAAAGGGTGTTAGTGGCATCGTAGCGAGTGTAGACAACTTTTATTTTGAGGTGTGTTGTTATTATAGGTGAAGGTTCATCTAGGCTAAACATTCTTTTATGTGTGCCTCCCCTTTCCCTATGTAATATGCTTCTTTTAATTTTTTTTTGGGGGGGGGGGAGAGGGTTCAAGTACTTGATTTTTTCTTGTTCCCCTTGTGATGTGCCCTTTTTAGAGTACTCCTAATTTGCCAACAATTGTGTCCTTCCATCTTGTACTTTCTCCTCCCCCTTTGTTGGGTTATTTGTTTCATTGATAATTGATAGGTTTTTATCATTTTTGAGTTGTTTCACATGATTTAATAATGGAACCTAAATATATAGCCTATTAAAAATTTATGTAATCTTTTATGTCATGCAGTCACATTAATATCAAGTTTCAACCTATAAAAGATGGAACCATTATTATTATTTTCTCAAGTCTTTTGCTTGGAAAGCAAGGGTATTGTGAATTTAAAGCAAAAAAAATAAATTATTGTGTATTTATCATGTCTTTTGTAACAAAAACAAGGCTATCTTGAATTCAAAAGGATATTCAATTATGAAGTGTCATTGGTGTATGGAAAGTCACCATGATGATCATCAATTAAGATGCAACATATAACATCATCAATTAAAATCCAATATAATGATCATTAATTTGAAATTGCATCAAGCACTAATGCAAGTTAAAAACATATAAGTGAATTCAATTTTGCATTAATAATGATTAGGTATAACATGGAAAAGCCTCTATTTTTGCATTGTAGCAAAAGGATTTGAATCCATTGAAAAGGTTAATAACATTTTATGATTGTGACCTTTGGATGCAAGAAGATCATCACAAGAGGGAATAGATATGTCGACCTTTTGTTGCACGAAAAAACCATTGGTTAAGTTTTCTTATTTTCATAAAAAATAAAATTCCATCACCTTTAGCCTTCATCTTTGATGGACCAACCTTTTAATTCGTTTGATATATCATCTACCAAGAATCATATAATTCAAATTTAATGACAAAAATTCAAGTAACATCATGGGCAAGTGTGGATGTTTTTGCCCTTTGAAGGCCTCTATGACAACCACTTGATGAATGCATTACCTAATGTACTCAACTCACAATGGGAATAGATCATTGCAAATCATGGTTACAATGGTTGCCCACAATAATAATCTATTGATGGTTCTAATAATAAGCAATTTTGTTATCTCCTTTTCAATAAGTTGTTTAATGAAAGTCACTTGTGAATATCATTAGACATCTGGACAAGATTTCGTTAGATTTTGTTTCTCTTAGAATTTGAAATCATTACCATGACTATGTAATCAAACTTCAAACACAAAAATTCCAATAAATCATCCACAAAAGGTCACCACCCACATTAATCAAACATTAAAAAAAATTTAACTCCATGATTTTTAATCCGTACTTTGAATGAATAAATTATTCACCTTTTTTTCTACACAAAATTTTGATAATCCAATACAAGATAGTTGATGTTTCTGGGACTTTATGATGGTTAGGATCTTGCTCCACCTTGAAGAGCCTTGATAATATCAGGCCCAATCAAGAAATGATTACTTTTTTCATGACCCTAACCTTGGGCTTATGACCAAAGTAAGGGCATGGAAAGGGGTGGGTCGAGAATGCGACCTGGAAATCATAATCACATTCTTAGAAATGCAAGAGAATGTAAGGAAATGAACCCACCTTTCCCAACTAGGTTTTCATTTTGGGAGTTCGAGTCCTCATGGATTCTTGAATTTTTAGAGAGCAATTTGAAGGGTCAAAGTTCATTGAATTGAAATTTTTTTCACATGATTGGAAAGATTTTGATATCAATTTTAAAAATTTCTAAAATGGGCTTGCATGATCCATTTGAATACCTATAACACAAGTTATGGTCGATAGAAGGGTTAGGATGTCGCAACCCCACTTTGGCCAAGTGTGGGGTGAAGCCCAACACTCCCAAAGTTGGGGATTTGGAGTCCTCTGGGACTCTCGAATGTTTAGAGCTCGAAAAAAAGGCCTAAAACACCTCGAATTGAAGTGTTCTTGGTGTCATTGGAAAGGTCTTGGAGCGTAGATATCGAAAATGGCCTCGCATTGGTCATTTGGACATCTGCAGCTCAAGTTATGGGCAAAAGAAGGGCCGGGAGTCAAACTGGCAGTTTGACTCCTGACCACTAAAAATCGGGAATCGACCTCTTCCCGAGCTCCGAATTGAGAGTGCAACACGGCGTTGGAAAGATCTCGACGAGGGCTACAACTTTGGTTTAGACCTCGTTGCGATCGAACTCTGAAGTCGGGAGTTATGAGCTCCCAAAGTCCCGGGACTCCAACCAGGACAATTTCGGGATAATTTCGGGACTCCAACTTGGGAGTCCCGGGAAAATGTGCCATTCGGATGTAGCTCCCGTGGGGAGCTGTAGAGAATACTATATGGGGGAAGGTGGTGGCTTCCCCTGAGTTCGGACCGTGATGAGTCTTGTGTGTCAAAGTGCCCGTGGCTTGTCCCAACACCCAAGGGTGTCCCGAATGCGAACTAACCTTCTTGTGGTTGGTTCTTGGATGCAGATTCAAGCTTGATCTTCTAGTCCCTCTTCCTAGTCTAATCCCGGGACTTCTAGCACACCCTTCTACCCCTCTTTAGTGCTGGAAGTCGAGAGCGGCCCCCAAGTCCCAACTTTCCGCAACTCTACATAGTTGGACCGTCAAGTGGGTTCAACAAGGGACTTAGGAGCGTGTCATAGGAGTTAAAGTATCAATTTGATAGTTGACCACTAAAAGTCAAGAATCACCCTAAATTACGTGCATGTGGGTGGCATGTTACATATCATTGAAAAGATCTTGACAAAGGTTATAACTTTACTTTAGACCTCACTCTAATCGGAAGTCTACACAAAAACTTATACTTGTCCAAAGTGATGGGAGTTTTGAGAAAAATGACATTTGGTGCAAGCCTTATGCCCAATCACAAATAATACTATAAGGGGAAGGTGGTGGCTTCCCCCAAGTTTGGATTGTGGTGAGTCTTGTGATTATGTGCATGCATGTGGTTTGTCTGTATTTTGACTATGCATTAATCAACTTGTTGTTTGGTTTGTACATGTCCATATGAATAATTAACCCATTTGTCATTCATCCTAATCCCCATCTCAAAGTTTTAGCATGCCCCTTTTATTCTTGAAGTGTTGTGAGCTGGGGAATGTACTTTAATTCCTTTTTCTTCCATTGTTTTCACTTTTAGATTCACATTTGAATCTTTCAAGGAGTTTGAAGGTGCATCAACTTTTTCCTATTGCCCAAGTTCTAGCTACCTTTAGTGGTAGTGTTCCAAAATTTTCACCATCGTTACATAACATGACACACCCAACCTAAAAGAAAACCATACAAAATTTCACCCACCCACATGAAGAAAATTTTGCACAACTACCAACATTCAACATACTTGAGCAATTGTTGTTGATTCCAATGGTGTATCCACTAACAAACCCATAAAAATATTTTTCATTGCATTTTTTACACATTTAGTCAAGGGTAAGGGTCCTAAAACATTTATATGTTTAGGTGACATTTGTAAATCAATGTAATTCAAATCAAATTGTAAGCTCTTGTGGAATGTGAAAAGGCCCAACCGACCTCATTATGAAATGACCCCATTTTTCATATTCAATTCAAAAGAAATTGAAATCAATAAACACCATCAACAAGCCCATGAAATAACCAAACAACATTGTTGTGATATCAAAAAGGGGAACATGCCAACGTAACAAATTTGGAATGCTTGAGGTTCTATAGAAAAGATCTTGACATGCTAGGAGTAATGCCTACCAATTTTGCAAAAACCATTAAAAATTTAATGTGTCCATTTCGCAGTTTTAGACCACTTGTATTCTCAATGCACAAAAAGATGTGGCCTAGTGTATGAAACTCCTCACCAAACAACCTAGCTGCTTCTTTTTTGTTAATTTCATTTTTGAGGTTCACAACCTCCCACCAAAGCTTTACAAGCTGACAATATGTGAAACTTATTTCCACATCAAGAGCATTAGTTTCAAGCTCTTATGATCAAACAAAAATCCCACTGAGCACGAGCCATGGCACATCCGCTTCCTTTTCCATGTGTTGCAATATTAGATACTTTTCCATTAAGTTTGTAGTACCTAATGCTTGTTAAAGCTTAACACCCTTTGACTAGTTGAAATGCATGTCCACAGTTTTGCTTCATGAACAAATGTGTAATTTTTTGGAGTATCTTGTTTAAACTAATGTTAACTAAAGGGGTCATAATTTTTAACTTCCAAATATTTGTTTCTATTTTCTTTGCTTGCCCCATAATTGGTTGGAATTATGACTAAAATCCTCAAAGTAATGCTTGGCTAGGGTTTTGTTCAAGCATTGACATAGTACAAGATCAATTGATTAGGGTTTAAGGTTCTTATGGATGAATATTGATCTTCCATTATTATTTTGTGCTTTGTAAGCTTGTTTATAGATTCATAAGTTTGACACATTTAGTGCCAAAACCTTAGTGTTTATCAATTGGGTACATAATTAGGTAAGTGTTGTCATAATAACACCTCATTAAACAAGCCAAACTGAGCTACAAGAATCCCAACTATAAAACTATTCCAAAACTTTTGGTAAAAACCAAGTTCCTAACTATTTATGTAAGAAGTTCAAAAAGTGGAAATGATGGGAATTTGTTGGAAATAAAAGACGACAAAAAGTTGTGGGTGGGTAGTGGATACCTTTTGAATGAAGGGGAAACCAAAGGTAGAAATGACCTCATGAGTCATAGAAATGTATAGTCTCCCCTCTTGCTTTAATTTTTATAATTCTCATAGAAAGAGGAAAAAAAAAACTTGCTAGGAAGAAAAGGTCAATTTTGGCCCCTTGAATTCTAAATCCAAAATTGGAATGCAATGGCCTTTCCTCAAGGTTTCCAAAGCTACACTCAAGAATTGTTCATCCATACTTATTGTCTAAATAACATTTAAATCAAATTAACCTTGGGTCCTTTTTAGTTGGAGATCCAAAAAATGACAATTTTTGGGAAACAAGTTCTAATAGTTATTTTGGTCATGAACTCCTTTTGCATAGAAAATTTAAGCAAGCTTATGGACAAGCTTGTCGCTCACATCATTGGAGCTAAATATAATCAACACAAAATTTTTAAAAAAAAATGCAATACCCATGGAACAACAAATCAATCCAATGATGGTCCATCCTTTGGAAATGCAAATCTTCATTTTCTTCCTAAATGAAGATTGCATTAGTAGGAGTAATGTGGAATGTATTGTTGTTGCACCACAAAAACAAAACAAACTTAATGTATTGGATTGACTAAGAGCTTACAGCTTCTATGGTTGCTCATGCTTGGTGTTCCCTTGCCTTCCCGGTCATAATGAACCAGCACCTACCAGTGCACCATGAAGGATGAATGATAAGTGGTCAAGAAATAATTTTCTATTGGGTTTTAGTTCCCTAGCTAACCATGATGGTTACTTTAGTTGTTTCTTTCTTTCCTACCTACCTATTAATAACCCACAAGAAGGTTGTTAGTAAATAGCTTGTAAAAACAACCTTTACATATGTATAAATCATCTCTTGACCTAATAGTTATTATTTTCCTACCTACCTACCTATGTATGAGACCTACTTCCTATCATATAACTTGGCATTTCTTGGCATGTATATATTTGACAGGGAGTTTGACACCCTCTATTCATATACATTCATGAGGAGTTTACCACCCTTTTACCATACCCTAGTGGTTTTGTAAAACTTGGCATTTACATTTACATAAAATATTTCGAATAAACTTGTAATGCATTTGGAGGGTACCTTATATCCCATCAATTTCCCTCCTAAAAAATGGGAGGGTTCTTACACCTAAAAGTAGGCATAATATCCCTCTCAACCCTACACCTCATGACTTATGTATATTTGGTTTATGATAAATTTTGCTTCATGTTTTATGGTAAGTAAAACCCATGGGTGGGGGACATTTGCAAAATGGGGGCTTGGATTGGCTATTGCCTCATCCTAGACCCCATTATTTTGAGAATGCCCCTATCCTAGGGCTTTATTTTACACAAGAAACTTGGAATGGGAAATTCTGAAAAAAACAAACTAAGTCTAAAACTCTATCCAAATTCATCACTTTAAGAACTTTTCAAATTTTAAAAACCTCACAAAAATAGAAAGTCCCCTTCTTAATCAAATTGGGATCTACCCCAAATGGAAGAAGGTTCATTTATATTTTGAAATGTCAAATTTCATCAAGAAACATGACTGAAAAATGCATTGAATTTTTTTGGAAGGTTTTTTTACATTTTTTGTCATTGTGTTCTCTTCTCAATGATGACACTTGGTGCATTTGTGTTTCATTGAATTCTCTTCAACTTTTCCTACTAATGGTCAAAGCAATGCACCAAATTTAACAATCATCATGTGTGTCTTCTCCTTTCCATCATTTACCATTTATCAATACAATTTGAATGTGGATGCTCTTGGGATGAAAATCGTGTCACCTATCTATTTGCTTAAGGTTTGGAATAAAAGATTTTGTTGTTGATTATCTTGTGAGTATAATAAGGATAAAACTACCACAATTTCACCTCATGGATTCCTCGTGTGAAGGGCTAATTCATTTCACCTCTTGAATAGAAGATTTGAAGTGTGCATCCACAAGATTTTGTTGCCCTCCTTTATATACGACATGAAGTTCAATTATGTTCATTTGGTAGTCCTTGCATCCTTTACTATCTATTTCACATGAACACATTCTAGCTCTCAAAATGCATTGCAACTATGTTAAAAGTGACTCAAATATATATATATCAAAATTCATCATCAACATCACCCACTTCTTCAACTCATTCACAACCTACCTAGTTTGAGATGGTAGGAGTAGCCACAAATGCATGACAAACCAAACAAAACCAACTAAAAGAAAACACATTAAAACTTGCAAGGTGTTTAGATCAACTTAGCCATAACACCTATGGTAGTGGAGATGGAACAACAATAAACAAATTGCTAAGAAGAGGGAAAACAACATTGTTCAAATTTGCTGAACCTTGCATCAACCCACTTCTTTTGCTTAGCCAAAGCCCCTTTGATAACAAAGATGGCAGGAGTAGCAATAAAACAAATGGAGGATGAAAAAAAAACATAAAAAATCAATTGAAGCTTAAGAACTAATTGGTTTTCATTAGTTCAACCACAACCTTTTTTAAAAGTATAAATGATAGGAGGGGGAAAAGAACCCTAAAAATATTCAAATTTTGTGAAAGCTTGTGCCAACTTTTTGTTTAGGTTAGTTGCACCCTCCTAAAAAATAGAACAACAACATTAACAATGACTCCATTTTAGTTAAATTGGCATACCTAGATAAAGTTTTAGGTAAGCTTGCATTGGATGAATTAAAAGTATTTTTGGAAAAAAGGAAACTATCAACATATACGTGTGTTTGATTAATCACATTGATGATGTTCATGTTTGTTCAACTTGATGAACTACAAAGCATTAATTTGATCATATATTTCAAATGACAACAAGAAAGAGTCATGGATGAATATTAACTTGTTAAAGGATTGCAAGAGTCTTGTATCTACACATAAATGTAAAGCCACATATTATTAGTCACATCTAATCATGTGTTTGACTAAGTCCATCACTTGGATGTTGCAAAATGAAAAAAAAAAATGACCAAGGAAGAATTTAAAAGTTAAAATAAACACTAAACACATGGGATTGATAACATGACTATTAAATCATGGTGCTTTGAGGACATATGCAATAGTAACCCTTGTTGCCAAGTCGTAAAGCAATTTGTGCTACATTGAAAAAAATACGAAAGAATGAAACAATAAAAAAAGTTCCTTGCAATAACTATGGTGTTCACTATGTCTCATTCCTGACAATCTTTTGGTACATCGTCACATGATTATACTTGCATTTATCCACCGTATGTATCATGAGCAAATATAAGTACCAGGAAAATGACATGATCTAGTTGTGTACCCCATACTCCAAACATTGCAACACCTTTTGCCCTTGCCCAAATTTCCCATATCCCAAAAATCATTGCATCCCAAGCAACTACATTGTAGAATCTCAATCCCAACATTTTGGCAACATATCAAACAACAAATGGGAGCTGAAACCTATAATAAGTTTGCAACAACAAGGAGGTAAGATCGTATGGTGCATTTGAAAAGGCTTAATAGTTCATCATCTTCATGGGTAACTTCCATTACGTAATAATATTTTTTTATTTAGATAGGCAAGGATTTTCAAGATTTGTGTTTGGTCAAAATCTTGTCCGCTTCTTGCACAATAATGGAAGCAAAGAATTGGATCTCGTGTACTAAGATAACACAAATACACCATTGCATAAACAAGTTAACCCTTGCCACCACTCCATGGAAGCAGATGTCAAATGGAGAAATAAAAGTGTGGTAACTATGTTAAAATGAATGAAATGTTGTTTGAAAACAGGTTTGATTTCTTGAAAGGCATCATAAGCATTTCAAATTCACTTTCCTTATACTAAAACTAAAATCTATATTCCATCCTACAACTACTGCAACTAGCTTTATAAAGTTCCATTGTCATGCCCATATGCATGGCCTCATACATGACGACCGATTATGGGCATGCCAATCATGCTTTTAGGGTTAATGTAAGTTTTTAAGGTTAATGTACGTTCTTAGGTTACTATACGATATTAGGTGTTGTTAGTTTTTTAAGAATTCCTTTATTAGGGAGAGTTTCTTCCATAGTCATATTGGAATTTTAAATGCTCATGGCGGCTATTACATGGCCACCGTTTACATACTATGTTTTCTTTCTTTCTTTTTGATTCAATTTAATTATATAAAAAAATAAAATTGATGCTTAATGTTGAAAATGTTAGATTTTTCTTGGCTTTGAATTTCTTGGGTTTATTTTGCTTGTTGGTTTCTTGTGTTCTTGAGTCATTGTTATTTCTTCTTTTCTATTCTTTTATTATAATTACAATATGAACAACAACAACCATAATTAGTAGTAGCGTAAGCGAAGGAAAAGGGACAACAAAAACGTCCGCGGCAACTATTACTACAAGCTTTTACAAGCCCGAGCTTTTGATCTCACTCATGCGCCTATTGAATACCCGTTGAACATCTATGCATTGATTTACATCCAGATTTGCTTATGTGTATGTGTATGTGTGTGCATTGTGTTTGTTTATGTTCGCACATTATGCAGTTTGTTTATTCTTTTTTTTGTTTTTTCTCCAAGTTGTGGTTAGTAAGAAAGTTCAACTCAAAGAACCTCTTCGTGCTTCTTGAGATGTCAAATGGCAGAAGGGTGTGGATGCTTTGGGCAAGACTCCTAAAGGGAAAGGAGTTTATCAATTTCTAAAGAAGTATGGTGTGAATGTAGATGGTTATAGTCCCATCTACGTGCTTGATGAATGGTTAGAAATTGGCGACTCCTATGTAAGAGTACTAGGGCTAGCCATTTGGGCTACACTTCTTGGAAGTCTACTTCTAGGAGGTGCATCCTTGGTGTACAACACCAATGCACTCGTTTCATAGATCCTTTTTTATTTATAATGAGAACATGTATTAAACTCCAACTACAATAGGAAAAGAAGGTGGGAGGAGCAAAAGAAGAAGATGAGTTTTTTTTTACATGTTGTAGTAGTAATTGTTTTATATTGTGCATTATGATTTCAAGTGCAACAGTGTTTGACATTGAACTTTTTGATTTGTAGTTGAAAGGGGATATAATGATAGTAATCAAGTGCGCTCTTATGAGTAAGAGTAAGTTGTTCGTCATTGCGGAAGTGAAGATTGGATGAACTCCTACCACTTAATTGATTCCTCCTACATTGCTTTCCTTTGAACCAATTGCCTTTGCTTAGGAACTCTTTTGCATTGTCATTTTTGTCAAGCCAAACCAAACCATCACTTTCTCTTCTACTTTGTTGTTAGAAGCGAATTAAATCGCTCCATTTTAGCTAGTATATGAAACAAAACAAAGGTTTGTCTTCCAACAGTTACAAATTCACACACACACAGATAGGAGCTTTAGGATTTAAAAAAAAAGATTCTACACTGTTTCCTTATTGTTGAGATTTACATTTTGAGAATCTACCTACCTTCCATTTCAAAAATAAAAATCTCTCTTATCTTCTACATGCCATTATTGTAAAGCTCGCGAATGTGGATTGTTTTGTAACGTTCTCACTATTATAGTTTTGTTTGTTAGCTTCTGTCCGATGTTCGGTTCCATTTGTCCGGTTTTGTTCGTCCGGTTACGTCCGTCCAATTTTGTCCGTTTGGTTTTGTTTGTCCCCCGACATCCATCCATTGTCGTTCATCACCGTCAACACATCATATTCTTCAAATCGTATGTATTACATACATATATATCTGATATCATATTTGTTGCAACCCTAACCTTGGGCTCATGACCAAAGCAAAGGCTTACAAAGGTGTAAGCCAAGAGGAAAGCCCAGGAGTCACATCTCATGCTCCCGGGAGTGTAGGAGAGTGTGAGGGAATGAACACTCACACTCTCAAGTGAGCTCCCATTTTGGGAGTTGGAGTCCCAATGGATTCCTGAATTTTCAAAGAGCAATTGTAGGGGTTAAAAACCCATTGGATTGAAGCGTTATTTATACCATGGAAAAGCTCTTAGAACATAGATGTCTAAAGTGGGCTCGCATGATCCATTTGGACACTTTAAACACAAGTTGTGGCTAAAAGAAGGGTCGGGAGTCAAAATTGGCAATTTGATTCCCAACCACTAAAAGTCATGAATCTCTTTGTTTTACTTGCGTGCAGGTAGCATACGATATACCATTGGAAAGATTTCGACAAGGGCTACAACTTTGCTTTAAACCACATTTCAATTAGAGGTTTATAGATAAAGTTATCGGCCCCCAAAATTGTGGGAGTCCCAACTTTGGGAATTTCGGGATTCCCACTTAGAAGTTTCAAGACAAAATGCCATTTGGGTGTTGGTCTTGTGGCCACACACAAAATATAGTATAAGGGGGAAGGTGGTGGCTTCCCCCAAGTCCAAGCCATGATGAGACTAATGAATTTGAGTTTGCCCGTTGCTATTTTTAACACCAAAAGTGCTCCAATTATGCACTAACCAACTTGTTGTTTAGTTTTGTGCAAGTCCATGTGAATGATTGATTGCTTGTCATTCTTCCTATTCCCATCCCAAAGTTCCAGCATGCCCCTTTACCCCCAAAGTGTTGTGAGCTAGGCAACGTGCCCCAATTCCTTATTTTTCCGTTGATTTCACCTCAAATTCACATTTGAGTCTATCAAGGAACTTGGGAGCACATTAATATTCTTCAAACCATATGGATGTATTATTCAAGATCATATATAGGTTTTAAAAAATTAATATGTACATCTACATACTTTCGTATTAATACATGCATCTACGTATTTCATATTAATACATACATTTACATATTTCATATTAATACATATATTTATGTTTTTTAAAATATTAATACATACATTTGCTTAATCTTATTAATACATAAATATACAATTTTTTCTTCCTCTACTTCATCATTTAACACTAGTGATTACAGACATTAAAAACTACTTAAGGTACGTTTTCTTAAGCACTTCACATTTTAGTTTCTATTACGGTTGCATTTAATTTCATAGGTTGTGTTAGAACTTTGTAGTTAGTGCTCTGTATTGCTACAAAATTTTGGGACATGGGACAACACCATGTCCTTGGATGATGAGAGCACTACTGTTCAGCCAAAGTCAAGGTATCAGCTACAAAGTAACACACAATCATTTGAGCCAATTTCTCTAAGCTCACGATCTTCACAACGGTACCATGAAGCGTTTATAGCACCACATCATCCAGTATAACTCCTATCAAGAATTCAAGTTTAGATTACATTACATCAACTATACATTAAAGTCCATTTGGAGGGGTTAATAAGTGGGGTATGCCTGCTGTCACACCATCTTTCACACCATCATCATATATTTTGTTGTAAGCCATTAACTATACACCCATATACACCATGGATGTCAACAATTCCTCTGGGAGAATTGAAAAGTTCAATGGAAGGCCATGTAACATTTCTTTGAAGGAGTTCAAAGCAACTTTCTCAATTATGATTTATGAATTGGAACTCAAGTATTGCATTAATTACACTGAGGCGTTCCCATTCAAACAACTAGTTTGTTATGTGCACTATGACGCATTGGATGTCTACAAGCAACATTTTTCGAGGATTTTGGGTGTCACCCAAATCCCTAATCCAACTTATGCCACAACCATCACCACCGCCTCTCAAACTGCATTATAAACTACCATTGCACATCATGGGACTGTGCCCAATAACCCAGATTTGGTACCTATTTCAGTAAACTTTTATCCTTAACAACTCATTGTTGCTACCGCAAACATTCCTCCCACCATCAATGCACCAACTTTTGCTGATCTAATGGGGGAATTCTTTTGAGTTCTTGAACTAGAATTTTTGGTTAAGAGTTTTGAAAAAAAATTGCAACTCACCACCTTATCTCAACAAAAGGATGAAAGCCTCAAGATGTTATACAAGAGGCTTTTCAAGCTCAAAGAGGATATTCATAGCATCACAAACTTGGAAGTTGCCCATTGGTATCTTCGTTTGTTAGAAGGTATTTTGACTTTCCATGCGTAGGTTTTGCAATGAGTTTTTGTAGAATTTAGAAACTTGTACGTTTTGCTGGATGTGTGCAACATTTTTGAAAAGTTGGAACTGGCTCATACACACTGTGAGGCTAGTACTATGAAGCCTCCATCACATTCAAGGCCTCAACTTCCACCAGTTGTGCCAACCAAATCATCACATTCTTCTTCAAGGGTTATAACGGTGTACTCGGCTACACCCATCCTACCTTATTGCAACTACCATGGCAATCCTACCCACAAAGTTTGTGAATGCAACATTCTTTCTGAGGATTTTTTTTGTGATTATTATGAGAAAAAAGGACATCAAGAAGCTATTTGTTTTATCAAGTTCCCATAATGGAAACAATTTGATTACCATGGCAAAATTTGCTAGCATTTTCCATTGCCCTAAAACAAAAGCTAAGGCACTTCAACCTTCCACTCAGGCTCTCCACACCAAGGGTAATTCCAATAAGAATGCTAAGAAGAAGCAACACAATGTTGGCAAGAGGGAGGTGCTTCAAGCCCATGCCACTCAAGTTCAAATTTTACAAAATGAACTTGAATCATTGAAGGCCCAACTTGCTAATCTAAAAGGCAAGTCTTCCCAACTAGCTAGTCAAGCCTAACT
>Ga0209208_10008448_pt1 | contig 13725 bp, 13 predicted proteins | sample S1TSphfallax_3_FD_187694 | JGI IMG/M metagenome (GOLD analysis project Ga0209208, IMG submission 187694) | Host-associated microbial communities from peat moss isolated from Minnesota, USA - S1T2_Fd - Sphagnum fallax MG (SPAdes) (version 2) | ecosystem: Host-associated > Plants > Peat moss >...
ATTTTTTTTTCTGTCTGGATCCAGTTACAAATTTTAGAACCCTAGGTTTCGGGCAGGTGGAATTTTTTTTTCCTCCTCTGAAGAGACCTTGCTGATAGGTTGTAGTAAATTCTTTTCTGCCCGGATCTAGTTACAAACTTAGAACCCTAGGTTTCGGGCAGGTGGAATGTTTTTCCTCCTCTGAAGAGACCTTTTTGATAGGCTGCACTAAAGTTTTTTCCGTCCGGATCTAGTTACAAACTTAGAACCCATGGTTTCGGGCAGGTTAGACTAATTTATTTCTTCTGCCCGGATTTAGTTACAAACATATGATCCTAAGTTTCAGGCCGGTAGGAAAAACTTTTTCTACTGAAGAGACCTTGTTGATAGACTGCCCAAATTGTTTTTGTGTCTGCCCGCATCTAGCTACAAACTTATATTCCTAAGTTACGGGCAGGTGGAAAAAAATAATTCCCCCATGAAGAGCCCTTGTTGATAGGCTACACTAAAGTTGAACTAGAGTTTCCCTTTATGAAAAGATATGCATAACCCTAAGTTTCGGGCAGGTGGTGAAAAAATTTCGCCTCTGAAGAGACCTGTTGATTGGGATGAAGCGCGAGAGCCCAGGTGCAAGAGAGAGGAGGGCGATGGTGCATTAGGGTTTGGAGCACGACGTGGTTGTTGTTGTTACCTCGAAGTCCATGATCGCGCGGGAATCGCTAGCACAAGCCACTGTTTGTTGTACTTTCCAAAGGGATGTTGCATCCTTTGCATGTGAGTTTTGTTGGAGGTTTCGGGGTGCCCTCATGCTTTTTTTCTGATTCTTCTTGCCGTGCTGTTTTTTCTTAGGGTAGGGTTTCCAAGAGAGAGAGAGAGAGTTTTCTCTGAACCCCCCTGTCGTTCTTGTTGTCGAGGCATTTTTGTATTTCGCCTCTTTGTTTTGTTTGCGGCTTTCTTTTTCTTCTTCTTCTTCTTGTCCTCCAAATCCTCGTTTCAAATTTTCCTTGAAGCTTTGTGGTTTCTGTGTTGTTGTTTTTTTGGGGGGTTTTGGTTTTGTCTCTGGCTAATTTTTGGTCTCACAGCTCCAGTACTAGGGCACAATTTTGAGCTTCGGCGTTGTAACCTCATCAGTGTTGATGCCTGCCCCAGTCTTGTGCATGTCTGTATGCATGTTCAATTGTGTGTCTTTATGTTAAAACTTTGCTGGGGTTTTGTCTCTTGTGGTGTGCATTTTGGGGTTTTGAAGATGTTGCTGATGTTATTGCCATGTAGTTAGTTGATGGTGATCCTTTTTCAGAAGACGCTCTGTATTCTTCTGTGTACAATCAATCAATCCTGCATACTCCTTCTCATTATGGATCTTTTTCATATTACTCTGTAACAGTCCAAATGGATGAGCTTCTCTCCAGCATTTAAGACAAACCTTCAAGAATCGCAAGCCTGGAAACCAAAATTAAAAAAAAAGTTTGATCCATGGCTTTTTCTGCCATTGGTTTTAGCTCTTTTTCTCTTTTCTTATGGACGTCGGGGGGTTTCAGAATGTGAGGAGTATTTTGTGTGAAGAACACTGGTGGGACTAGGGTTAAGGGGAGTCGGTCTTTCTCAAAAGGTGGCCAAGGGGCTATAGTTAAGAGGTCCAAGGACGGAAAAAAAGGATCGAAGAAGTAAGACAGCAATGGGAGCACCCAAACAGAAGTGGACGGCTGAGGAAGAGGCAGCCCTCCGTGCAGGGGTTGAGAAATATGGACCAGGGAAGTGGAGAGCAATTCAGAAAGACTCCAAATTTGGGCCATGTCTTACATCTCGATCAAATGTTGATCTCAAGGTAAGATTCTCTAGTCATCACAAGCATGGGGATGAAATCAAATGCAATCGAGCAAAATCTGCGATCATCTTCCAAGTTGAATTTCCTAGCAAAGATATTCAATAGATTTGTATTAGGTTTGCTTCTTTCTGGGTGGTTTCCAGGATTCTGTTTGTCCTTTCTTTTTCCAAATCCCTTCCAAACTGCAACATAAAACCCAGCATGCAGATGTTTGTATCATGATGGTTTGTCTCAAAATTTTGGTGGATTATTGTACACTTGTCAGTGCGAAGTCATGGCAGCAGCTTGTCACTGCTATTCATGACAAAGGTGATGGTCTAACAATTTGTGAGTGACACTCATACAGTTCTGACTGCACTTTGTTCCTGTTGTGTTAGTTTTGGCCAGCTGGAACTCACAGCACAGTTTTACCTTCAAAGTATTTTTTATGAGTTTTCTCTGCAGTCTTGTAGATATGTATGGTCTTTTCCAATTATCCTCCCACCATAAGAGTGGTTGGATTATGCAACCGTTCCTTGTTACTTTCTTTCCCAAGTCCATGACACCTTTTCATGAAGGGTCATTTTATTTCTCAAAGCCCCTTCCCTTCTTGTTATTTTGTGGCATTGAAAGTCGACAGAGAGTTTCAGTAGGGTTTGATGTTGATTTGTCCTTTGGGAGTATTTTTGTCCTTAAAAATGCTTTGACAAAAATACTCCTGAAGAAGGACAAATCAACTTGACACATAGGCAGAATTAGGCAAATACTGTATATCACATGTTTCAAAGAAGCATAATATTATGGCTTTGAATGTAAAATGTTTGATAATGTACACCAAGATGAATGGGTTGGGTTAAGGAGTGGCCTAAGTTCCAAACAGTGTGAGGAATAGCATGTCTTCATCCTTCACAGAACATCCCACTCATCACAGAGCATGACAATTTTCACTCCTGGTTACATTTTTACTATATGGTGGTCATAATCAAAAGTAAAAACAGTAAGATAGGAATGTAAACTGTGGGTGTATGCGCTTTGATGGCCATTATGTATGGAACAAGCAGAGCAGGATGTTCCATTTTGGCCTTGTTGTGACCACATTTTTAGTGGTACAGGTGTTCTACTGAAAGAATGATTCTGGTGGTTGTAATTGCAGGACAAGTGGCGGAACATGAGTGTTAGTGCCAATGGGATGGGATCGTCAAGGGAGCGTGGGAAGCCACTGGCTCTGATGCCTCCTCCTGGGATGTTGACTTTGATGGATGAGGCATTGACCATTGATCCATTGGCAACCATTGCACCTGCAGATGGTTCATATGATGGTAAAGGTGATGGTGCGGACACGTCCTCTGATCGCAAATCACTGGGGCCTAGGTAAGTAGCCTGACACAACAGGGCCTTGAATGCAAGTATGGAATATATTTCCAATTCCCATCCTCATATTAGTTGTGGTTTGCTTCATTGTAGAGAAGAAGTTTTCACATCTGCTTGGATGAACTTGGTGAATTTCCACCACATGTTTTTGCCCCCTTCATTTAGTAAGTTTGAGACTGGGTTTCTGTCACAGAGACTCTATGAGAAGGTGTAGTTATGACACATTGAAAACCTTTGGATTTCCTATTAGGCACAGTTTTTGGCAGCATCTTGTGTAATTTTCTTTGGTATCATCTTGAAATGTTTTGCTTGGGTTCCTCACTCATAATGTCTTTTTCGTTGCGCTGGCACTGTTCTCCTTTTGAGAAAGAGTGATGGTGCAGCTGGGGTCATTTTTTGTTTGTGGTGGTGCATTCTCATGCCTAGACCCTGCCAGCAGTGATACACAGTCCTCTTCATAGGCTCTGGCTTTTGGATGTTTTTTAATATCCCGGTTATTCAATTTTGGTGGTTGTAGATATGATGACTTGGTATTGGAAGCTGTTTTGGGACTGAAGGAGCCATATGGGTCTAGCAATGCAGCCATTGCCAACTTTATTGAGGTACCATTTTTCTGTCTCGAGGATTTATTTTTTTGGCCTGGTCCTGGTAACCTCAGTCATAAGTATGGAGATTTCTCAACATCCATGAGAGTTTTTAACTCATTTCTCTTAAAATGTGCCTAGTTTGGAGTTTCCACTCATCAGCGCATGGCTATCCTATGGTTGAAGTGTTTTTCCAAGATTCCCTAACAGGTTGTCGATAATAATTGTCAACTGTGTAAACAATTGAGAGCTAATTCTGAAATTTATTGATGTTGGTGTGTGATACAGGAGCGACATCCAGTGCCGTCCAATTTTCGAAGACTTTTGACAACGAAGCTCAAATCATTAACCCTCTCGGGCAAGCTTGTGAAGGTCAGATTTTTTGACTGTCTTAAGTTTTCTGAACAAGTTAAGACAAGGAAAAAGTAACAGATTAAATATTGTTAGCATGTGTAGATTGTAACTTTATTAATGTGGATTTGCCAATCTTTTTTATGTCTGGCAATTTGTGTGCTTCAATAGGTTCGGCAAAATTACAAGATCAATGAGGGCAAAGAGAGTCCTCCAGTAACAGAATTGCCTGAAGAAAGGGAGCATCCTGTGGGGGGTAGTGATGGAAAACCACCCAAGGTGAGTCGACACCGACGACCAGAAGGACAGAGTGATGATATCAGCAGGATGCGAACACCACGGTTTCCACGAGACCCTTCTGACCCTTCAAGAAAGATGAGGACTGATTTGGTTCCTCACAAAAAGCCAAAGATGGATATTGAGCACATTGCTAGAGTGAGAGCTAAGACAGCTGAAGAGGCAGCCCGAGTCGCCACAATTGCAGTTGCAGAGGCAGAGGCAGCTGCTGCTGCAGCTGAGCAGGCTGCTTGGGATGCAGAGGCTGCAGAAGCAGAAGCAGAGGCACTTGAAGCAGCTGCTGAAGCAGCTATGGCAGCAATTAGACCTCCTAAGAAATGTAAGTCCTCTCACTGTGTAAATTTAGGTGATCTAAGACCTCTGTCATGTTTGAGAATTATTGTATGTGAATTTATGGTATGTGCAATACCATCTGTGCTGCTGTCAAAGGTCTCTGAACATGTGTATGACTGTCACTGTTTTTCAAAGTGTTCATCAGTTTTTTATTTTGTTTCTCTGCTTCTTCAGAGAGTTGTGTTTCCTCTTTTCATCCTTGCAGATATGTTGCTATGTTGTCAGATTTGAAATCTCTTCAACCTTATTAGTGGGTCATCTCTCAACCCTATTCAGGTTGACTTAGAACCTAAATCCAGAGAAGGTCTCAGTACTTATGAAGACATTGGTATATGTGAATTTTCCTCAATGTTGAAATTGTTCAAGTTGCCAATATTCCCAAAACTTCTCAGTGAAGTGAAGGATACAAGGATCCAAGTGTTCCACAAGTTGCTGAGGCTCCGGTCATTGGCTCTTCGGGGTGTTCAGAATTTGACCAGTTGGGGATTGTATCCCAAACCTCCTCCTGCATATCATAACATACTGTTTAAACCGTGTCACATGTGAGACATACAATGATCTGGGAATTGAAAACTTTTATTTGATGCAATGTGTTTGATCTACATACCACCTGAATATGTTAACTGAGTTTCCAGTGTGCCTATCCATAAGTGTCCAGGGTTGCGATTTATGACTGATTTTTTAATTATCTGAATTTGTGTTAAGACTATGGGATTAGTGCTTGATGGCAGTCAAGTTAATGGAGTAAGAGCCTAACCACAAAAAAGGGGGACCATTGAAGCTCTGGACCCCCTCAGTCTTTGGGTCAGATGTGCTTAGTCACAGTAATGGATTGGTTTGAATGGCTTAGACATGGACTAAACTGAACTGTTGTGGGTGAATGCAGCAATGCGAGCAGTGGCACTTGCACAGGAAGTGGCAGTAGATGGTTAGTATCTGTGGTTGAACTTGTATTATGCAACAAGGGGTGCCTCCCCTTTCTCTTGGGCTGTCAAAGAGTCTGCCATGGCCGACAACCAAAAAATAACTATTTGGTCTTGACCTTCCAAAGGCACTTGTATTGTAACGACCTGACCTGTTTATATAGACACCTAGTGGCCCAGGGAGTTTTTTAGGGAGTTTTTTTTTCCAGGGGGAGAAAAGGAGGATGACAGATAGATCATTTGTTTGGTGGAAGCTTTTTTAGGGTGCTCGGAAATGTGGGTATGACGTCTCAGTATTTGTGACCAGGTATCCTGTAGTCTCATTTGTCAAGGCTGTTTGAGAGCATTTGTAAGACACTTCTTTTGTGCATTTTAAAGTCCCCAATTGAAACCTCTCCTGGTATTTTTATGCACTGTAGACTCACTGTGTATGTACCTGTCAGGGTAGTACTTTTACAGAAATCCGTGGACAGCTCATCAATCCATTGCATCTCTCTACACATCACCTGGGAGAAGTAAGTTTGTCAGGGGTTTTGATCATCATGTTGGGGGTAAATTTGACATTTCTGTAACACAAATCTGATGTCCAAACCTGATAGTATCCAGGATAATTTTTCTGGAGGAATGCCACTAATCTTTGGTGAAACTTTGCCTCAGATACACCCATAAAGACAATATCCTGAATTGGAATCTGCGGCATTGTGGATGGTTGAATGGCATAACTTTCGAATGTCTTAAGGGCCCCAGGTAAAGCTAGAAACATATCTGATACCCCTTGGACTAATTTCCTATTGCATTTTGAATGTATTTATTGCCTGTATTGATGTGTTTTTTTCACTTTATGACCTCTGATGTTTTCAATATATGATCTGCCCCACCTTGTATGATGCAGTAGTACTGACAGTTGGGGACAGTTGGGGTCCACGGCTTTTTACTTCCCTACTCCCAATAACTGTTTCAAACATCACAACAATTCATATTTATTTTTAGCTTCAGAATTGCCTGCACTATCTTCACCGATTTGCACAATCAAAGTCTTGTACTCATTAACTTGTTTAGATGGAGACAATATGCTAATGCATTTTGTTTTCGTGTTCCTAAGAATCTTCAACCCTAATTCTTGTAATGCTCTAGGTTTGAGACCTCTCAAGTGATGTTTGAAAGTGTCACATGTTCCTTGTTTTAACACAAAATGTGATCAATGCAATGTAGTAGTATATACACATTTTACACTATAATGCGTTACATGAATCTAAGGATTGCCATTATATCATAATTGGTCTCGAACCTTGTGCTGAGATATTAATTAAATTTCTTTACTTTGCAGACCTCACTCAAGGAGGGGATAGTGGGGGGTGAAAGGAGGTCCAAAGACAGGGGTGAAGACAAGGTGACTTTAATCAAAACTCTATTGTCCTAGTTTTACAGAAATGTTGAAATTTTCAAAAAATAAAAATAAAATCTTTCAAATCAAAAAAAAATTGTGAAGGAAAATAGTGAATATGTAGGAATAATCTATTTGTTGAAACGAATGTTTCAAATTTTGAAAAATGATTCGATGGACATGTGTTGAAATGGCCAATGTATTACGATATTTTACTCTCATCACCTGGGCTAATTTCTTTCTCATTCCCCCCACCCATGAACTTGAAAAGATGAATTGTTACAAAGTGAGAGACACTATTTGACTCATCACTTGGGCTAATTTCTTCCTCATTCCCACCACCCATGAGAACCTGAAAAGAAGACGAATTGTACAAAGTGAGAGACACTATTTGACTCATCACTTGGGCTAATTTCTTCCTCATTCCCACCACCCATGAGAACCTGAAAAGAAGGTGAATTGTACAAAGTGAGAGACTATTTAACTCTCATCACCTCGGCTAATTTCTTCCTCATCTCCTCCCCCCCTTCCCCCACCCATGAACCTGAAAAGATGAATTGTACAAAGTGGAGAGAGACTATATTTAACTCTCATCACCTGGGCCAATCATTGTAGTTGGCCCTGGTAACATGTACATTTCTTCAGGCTCCCATGAAGTTGCATAATGTTTTTTTAATGCAGCTTGTCATTCAAAAAGTAATGTACAAGGGCATTTTATTATGGCTGCCATTGGGCATGCTATTATAGCAAGATGCACACCAAGGGGGATAGTAGTATAGGGGTATACTTTTTTTGCTTTACAATGGGCAAAGTCCATGAATTGGGGGAGGGGGGGGACATTCACAAATATGCAAGGTCAGATTTGTTTGTTGCCTTGTCCTAGGTCCCTTATTTTGGGAATGCCCCTCTACCTTGGGGGTTTATAATAAAAATGTTTTTTTTTTTCATGCTTATAGGGTATTATTGTAGGGATGGGAAATTTTGGGGAATTGTGAAGGGTTTACCTATGGATGTCATGGCATGCCATTCTTTAAATTTCATACAATTATCATGCCATGCCATATATAAGATGCAATCCACATAAATTCATGGAGTCTCATGTCATGGTATACAAAGGGTGACATTTCATGACAATTGTATATTTGCCTTGTGGTCAAATGGCATGGTGTGGCATGCCATGTTAGTTGACAATACAAGTTTCACATAACATTTGGGAGTGTGAAGCTTAGTGATATTTGGGGTGCTGAACAATGCCTATTTTTATATTCTTTTTCACTCTTTGAATTTTTCTATTTTTTTGGTAAATAATTGTAGAATATTTCTAGTGTATATGGAGGGTTCCTTATCCTCATTAAATGTTTTTGCCTCAACCAAGCATTTTGATGACCCTTACACATAAGGTGCATCCTTTCCTCTAAAATGATTCATAATCAATTGGTGACAATATTTTCATCATACCTTTGTGAGTTGCCCAACTTTTTGGAAATGGAACATGGCTTTCCAATGCCACAAATTGTCTATTACAACATAATGCAATGGTGCTCTAGTGGATCAAAACATCGTAAAATAATTATAATGTGACTTCCAAACTTGCAATCAATAGCAAGGAACAAGATAGATCACAAGGAGCCATGCATAGGGCACATGTGGAACCAAAATCAACCATCAAATTTTGACCATGACAAAATTGAACATGAAAAAAAATCAATCATGGAAAATAATCAACCAATGACAAATTAACCAAAAACATTTGACCATGAACATCCAAGAAAATATATTACAATAGAAGCCTTAAACACCACAATCCACCAAAAACTCAAGGTTGATTTTCCTACAAAGGCCAAGTCATGAAAAAATACCATTATCACCTACTTCACAAGTGTGCACTTAAATGCCATGTAATTGTTGTTATTGCTTTTCAAATGTTGATGTTGAGTGCTTTTGCATTATGCAATGATTTTTAATTTCACAAAAAAATTGATGATTTTCATTCAAGACTTGAAAATTTTGAGAAAACAATGAGAATATGTAAAATGATAAACCATGAAACAAAAAAGGTTATAGGCCAAAGGATACATCATCTTCATTGGGGTGTTCAATTTATGGGGGCTAAGACCAAATCCATGCAAACCTTGTTCCACACCTAACTCCCCTTGCTAAATTTTGTAATCACATGACACATCGTTAGATGTTGGCTTGGGCATACTTTGTTCATGCATAATGTAATTTTCCATTCAACTTGTCATTTGAAATAACATATTGACATACCTTAGAAATGCATGCCCAAAACAAAGAGTCATTAGATGGTTCAAACATGTCAAGGTCATCACATGAAACAATTGAATTGAAAAATGTCACACAAGTTTACAAATTGAACCTTTCATCTTTGACATTGCCCATAATCTTTTATGTGCGTGAAAATTTGTTGAAGAGTTGTTTCAACTTCATAATCATTGCAACACCATTCATATCATCCATGTCAAACCATCTAACATTGACATGTTTGGGCTCTAAGTTATTGGAGAACAATTTAGCAACAATCACAAAAACATTGTGGGCCCCTTTCAACATTCAAAGATCAAAAGTTCATGTGGCTAACAAGCATGAACAACCAAGGCATGTTGCACATATTCTACCAAGGTTTGATTCATTAGTGCAAGGTGATAACATGTGAGGGACCAATTTTGGCACACTCAAAGTCCATACATGAGGGAATTTTTTTCACAACCCTTTTGTTGACCTTTTCATAATTCCAAGCCTTAGCCTCATATTCATTTTTGAAATAACACAACTTTTTCTAAATTGGTTCAATTGCTTTGATTTATGTGACTTATTTTTTTATTATATAAATATATTATAATGGTAAATATCAATGTGGGCTTTTGTATTCACATCAATTAATTATTTACTTTGCCAATCCTAATTATGTTTGAATGGGGAGATTGTTAGATGCTCATCATGCCTTAGGTTTTATTGAATGATATCATTTGTTTTAGACCATTCTTCATATTGATAATACAAACAAGTTGTTTTAAACTTTTAAATAATTTTACGTTCATTATGAATTTTATAATATATTTAATTTTAGAGCATCAATGTAAAAATTAATTATGTTTATTTCTCAAATGTTGATTTTCAAATGTCATATACAATATGTTTCACCAATTCATTTGATTGAATGTTTTTAAAATATTTTTTTCATTGAAAACAATGTTCACATAATTTGTTACAAGATATATCTACATATTTAAGAATTCTAACATATTATGAAAACCATTTCTAGTTGTACAAATGTTGTATGCACTACATTACACATATAAATTATCACACATATTTGAGTCTAGACAATGAAATATTCAATACAATTATCATAGAACCTTCAATTACATTTCATCATTTGCAAAAAGTGATTTGACATCCATTTTGGTCTAGTGCACCATGCTTTCAACTTGCAAGAATAACTTCTTTAATAAAAATATTCTTAGATGGAATGCCACCCTTGGGCATAACTCATATGCCAATTTGTGGAACCAAATTCAACATTATTTAGTGGCAAACAATTTTTGATCACAAACAACATGATATCTTTGAAGAACCCTTATGCATCTCATGGATTTTAAGGAATGGATTTGCAAAGGAAAAGTTTTTGGAGATGGCATTTGGGGTTATTTTCCATTGCTTATTAGCCAATTCCGTTCAAGAGAACTTTGTGGATGATCCTTTACCTTCTTTCAATGCCTTTTATGTACAAAGGAGTGGTCTTGTTCCGCATATTTCTTATGGTTATCATGCCATTAATCTTATGGTAAGCAATGAGGCCTTTGCAACAACTTGTGCGCAAGGCCAAAATCTTTGAGCAAACCATCAAATCATCATGGCAAACTATGCATTGCATGATTTGACAATTATTCAAATCAACAAGCTAGTTATTGTTAACCTTAAAGAAAGCCCAAGCGGTTGAATTCCTATGGTGAGGCTTCCAATCTTTCCCTTGCTTCTTCAAACTTTCCAACAACAGCTCTTGCACAACAAGTTCATTGTTGTTTGTGTTAGAAAGGTCATTTTGCTTTACGTTAATGTTCAAAATGATGATGATGCATATTCTACCAAGCTCCCAACTCCAACATATAAATCATTAATGTTTGATTTAGGTTTCATGTTAACACTAGCATATGGAGTTGGAAACTTTATGAAAACAACAATAAGGAATCAAAATTGTGAAATAAGTGTAAGAATCATAAAAGTCATGATTTGTGAAGGTGGATAGACATGTGCAAATGGCAATAACACATACCAACAAGTGAAAGAATAGAGAAGCAATAGAGCAAAGAAAGCTAGCCCATGTGGAAAGTGACAACATAAGATTTTGGCTTGCAACCAACCAAGTTTTTGATTGATAACAATGCAAGAAGCAAAGTGCCAACAAATAAATACAAAGAATACCTATGATACTTGTATAGTGCACCCTGAGATCAATGATAGGAAGAAATATAAGGCACAAGAGGGAAAATGTAAGAAAGACAACACAACTTTGCTTGTTGAAAATCCTTTCACCTTTGTCTAGGTTGAACTTTGATGCACTTGCCATATTTGAGTAAAGGTGTAAAGGGAAGAGGCAATGTAAATAATGATCCCTCACAACATTCCAAGGTTACATTCAAAAACAAATCCAAGATTTTTAAAATTTATTGTGCTCCCACCTTTTTCATCACATTCAAACTAAACAAAACCCCTAGATTGTGTTTGAAAAAATTGGTGGTTTTTAAAATATTAGCAAATTAGGTTTTAAAGAACCTTGACCATTTGTGGGTATTGGAGTAAAGGTGAAATTGGGTATTAAAAATTTCATTTTGTTAGGTTGCATGGAACAAGGAGTGGATATGAGATTTTGGGACTTGTTGGGGGTGGAGTTAAGGGTGGGGTTTTTCTGGTAATTGAGCCCCACTAATTATATGCATATATAACTTGTCAAAACACTTGCAAAGGCTTGGTCCAAATTCTAAAAATTTATCAACATTGGTCTTTATTTGACACATAATTTAATCTTAATTTAATGCATTGCTTTTGGGGATATGAATACATTATAATTGTCTTTTGGTTTGATGTTAGTCACCATTTAACACATATGAGAAATGTAATTTGAATTTTGGTATCAATGTTAATGGTGACTCCTTTAATTCTTTTACTATGGAATGATATTTTTAATATTCATTCCACTTACAATTGTAACAAGTCCCATAGGGCAAACTACCATTCCATTAGGTAGTACGTAATGGGTTTTATTAGCACATGTTTCAAAGCATAAATGGTTTTGCACACCATTGATTGATATTTCAAGAATGTTTTTCGCCTTTGATTCACATTACAAATGAAATTGATTGCACCACAAGTGAAAATGGTAGATGGTTGCATGTACCATCTAGCTAAAACCTAAAAAAATGCATGAATAGATACCCTTCCTCTTTAGGGAAGGGGCAATAGTTCAAACACAAAATTGTGACAACCAATTTTAGGAATAGAATTTGCATGTAGCCAATGAGATGGTTGAACAAGCTCTCAAGAAGGCTCATCTTTTTTTTCTTGGTGAGAGGCGTGGGCATAAATTTAAATTTTTTAAATTCTCCCATCATGTTTTCAAATGATCCCAATGATATTCCCCAAGTTCTCAATGCATTCCCCAAGGGTGTTCCCAATAGCACCACACTTGTGTACCATAATGGTTTCCTCAAAGTTCTCCCCTTCTCACCTATATAAATGGGCCCAAGGGAGGGAGTGCACTTAGCATCTTCACATAGGAACTTCTATTTTGGGGAACTTCTAAAGTTTCAGTTTCCAAAATTAATTATTTTTATAATAATAATTATTTTCAGAAATTTTCTTTTTCAAAAAAAAAATTTTTTTGGGCAAAAGTTGGGAATTTTTGCTGAATAAACACACACACAATACACTGCAAAGCAAAGCAGGTTTTTCCTCAAAGAAATCTTTTTCATTTACAAAATTGCAAAAAATGCCCCCTTGTTACCAAACTAAGGAGACTCGACATGCCCTCTTTTCATCCGTGCAAAGAAAAGTTATGACATCTTCATCCATGCAAAGAACAATTAAAGATTCATTGGAAGCCACATTGGTCACAAATTCAAAAATAAAATCATTAAGTGTTAAAACCTAGGGTTAGGCCCCTATGGTGAGGCCATTACTAGACTAAGGGCATGTAGGTGGTGATATAGCCAAGTGTGAAGTGCAAACCTAATTCTGAAAATGCTCTCATCCAAGGACTTTAAAACATCTCCACTAATGGATTGTATTATTAAAATGGTTGAGGGATAAAAATAAAAAACAATGTGAAAATTGATTTTTGCATTGCACTTTTACACACTTTTGCATATCATATTAAGCCCCCTTTACACTAGAGACTAAAAGCCCGTGACCATTGATATACAAAATATGTGATTAGAGGAAAGAGATTGTGAAAGTATAAGTTATTTTGCACAAAGCTTGAATGCTTAACAAAGGAAATGAAGGCAAATGAATTATTTGACATAGAATCTTTAAGTGGGAGCTTATGTATAATGTTTCATGGTCTAACCAAGGTTAAGTTGGGCCAACCTATTTGAGATGACACTAGCCTAACCTTAGTTAGACAATGACTTTAAAACATTCCCATTGGTTGAAATTCTAGTGACGAGTAATTGGAATTGG
>Ga0209208_10008449_pt1 | contig 13724 bp, 8 predicted proteins | sample S1TSphfallax_3_FD_187694 | JGI IMG/M metagenome (GOLD analysis project Ga0209208, IMG submission 187694) | Host-associated microbial communities from peat moss isolated from Minnesota, USA - S1T2_Fd - Sphagnum fallax MG (SPAdes) (version 2) | ecosystem: Host-associated > Plants > Peat moss >...
TCCAATTTGCACACTCAATTTTGACATTCCATTTTGCGAATTTCATATGGCATTTCCAATTCATGACATTCCAATTTGCAAATTTGTTTCAAATGCATTCCATTGCGTATTCAAATTCCAATTTGCAAATTTGTTTCAAATGCGTTCCATTGCACATTCAAAATTCCAATTTGCATTACAAAACATAATCACACAATACATGGATGCAAACTCATGTAGGATGTTGCTCCAACCATGATGCAAATAAAATCCCCCAATAAAAGGCATGATCTTCACACCATGAACATCCAATAAAGGTTCTGTTAAAATCTCTATAGTTCTCAATCTTTAGTGTCCTCTATTATGAACTCCACATGGCTGAGCAATACAAACATCCCAAAAAAGGTTTGTGTGTTATACAAAATAGGAAGAGGCTCTCTAACCCAAATATTTTTTTTTTTAAAAATTGTAATTTCGAAAACTAACTACTCAAATGCAAAGAAAGTCATCATGTAATATTGGATGTATATCTATTTAGCATCTGAAGATCCATAAATCATACATCAACCTCAATCACATCATAGTATCATAGTATGTTGTTTGTTTAGGTTCACTCCACCTTTGTAAATGACCTCCTAGTCATCTTCAAACATATAGCTATAAGCACTAGACAAAATTGAACCAAAAAAAAAAAATCTATTTTGAAGAACATCCACTATGGGTTAATAAAAAAAAATACTAAAAATGAACCATAATCCAACAACATGTGCATTTATGAGATATGTCATGATGTGTGATCAAAAGAAAAATAAAATGCACAATGATGCAAGTTGCAAAAAACACTTATAACTCCAAAGTTTAAAGCCTTGTGTGGGTTTATGTAGGGTTGGCTTGGGAACAAAAGCAAGTTGATGGGAAGTTGATGGGAACAATGGGAACTTATCAAAACAAAAGGATTTTGATGGGTTATTGATGGGAACAAGAGGAATTTGATAGGAATTATTTGGGAATTTGATGAGAATTCAAAACCCCACCTTGTTAATTTTTTTTTCTTCTGTTATTTTTTTGGTTTGTTATTGTTGTCTCAATTGGTAGCAACCATTATTTTTTGTGTGAAATTTGCAAAAAAAATAAAAATAAAAAGAAAATATTTGGTTCTCTCTCTTCTTTCCTCCTCTATTGCCTTTTTTTTTTTTTTTTTTTTTTTTTTTTTTCTTTTTTTTTTAATTTTTTTTTTTTTTTTTTTTTTTTTTTTTTCTTTCTTATGTCAATTTATTTCTAAATCTTTTAATTTATTTCTTTATTTATCTTGTTATTCTTTTAATTTATTTTTTATTGTTGTGTCAGTTAGTAGCAACCATTTTTTTTTGTGTGAAATTTTGCAAAAAATAAAATTGAAAAGAGAATATTTTGTTGTATATTCTTGTTCTTTTTGAGGGAAAGCATCATTAGGTTTCGCAAAATAAAAATTGGAATTTTTATTAAAACAATTGTCACATTTCCACTTTGGTTTTTTATTTGTAGCAATTTTTGTTTAGATTTTAAACCTTCATTGTATGTTTACAAATAGGGTTTATAATATTAGTTTGCATATAAATGAATAGGGTTATGTATAGGTGGGAAGAAAAAATATTATGGCCAATGAAATTGTTGATTTTGTTTTCCAATTTTATTTATTTACATTTATTTTGAACTAATAGCATACTACCTTGGCAATTTTGGCACAAATTTATATTATTTTTAGAAATGCTGAATCTTCCTAATTTTATTTTTCTTCAAAAATTAAATAAATAATATTTTAAAAAATTTCTATTTTAAAAATAAATTTGAAATTAAAATAATTATTCCATGGACTATTAAGGTCTGGTCAATTTGTGAAAATTCTAAAAGATCATTAGAAATGGTAAAAAAAGATCCTTATTTGAAATGTTTAATAAAATAGGTTGTGTATAGGCTGGAAGATTATTTTTTACTCGTTGGATTTGGTGGTCATTTAAATTTGTTTTCTAAGTTATTTTTAGTGGAAAAATGGTTCAATGTGTAATAACAGTTTACAAATAAGGTTTTTGCACATTGCTTGTGCATTTATTTTTATTGTTATTTTTTTATTATTATTGTTAGATGGTAACATTTTTATTTTTTTGCAAAATTTCACACAAATGTGTGGAAACTAAAAATGAAAGGAAAAATCCATCAAATTTTTATTTTTTTAATTGAAAAACTTTCAACACATTTACATTTTGGATTGGTTTAGTAACAATTTTTGTTTGCTTTTTTTTAAAGGTCTAAGAATGTGATTTCATTGAGTGCAAGATCCTTCTTTGGATGGTCACAATTGACACATTATTAAAAAATGAAAAGAAAACATTGATGGTATTGTTTTGTGAAAGCAACTTGTTTAAGCATGCAAAAACATTGGCTCTACAAATGACCATGTCACTTAAATTGTGAGATTTTGAATATATGTTGAAACAAAAAATTTAATGAGATGTCAAAATAATGTAGGTTCAATGGTTTTAGGGTTTACCTTGGTTTGTGCTTCATCACAATTTTGTGCATAATAAACAAAGAGACATTTGCGTAGAACAAAAGAAGATAAATCCACAAGTAGCAAGTATGGGAGCTACAAAGGCATTGATTACGAAAGTGAAGAAGCAAAACCACAAGTGGGATCTTGACACAAAACTAACAACTCTAAAAAAAACTCACCTTACCTTCTTCATTTGGAGTGTTTTGTAAGAATGAATATAACTATTTTGAATGTGGAATTATTAGTTGCCTTTTCTCTTTAATCTTTCAATGTCAATTTTGTTTACAATCAAGCTTGGGGACAACATCAATATTTTTAGTAAAACATTTTTTAGCATTTGTAAAAATTGTATTAGAGAAATACAATTTGAGAAAAGGACTAGCAATTGTATAAAACATTAAGAAATCAAACATAGCAAGTTAAACATTCAAGGTTCATGTGCCCAATTTATTTTATGATCGTGCCTATGATAAGCCTATTGGTCAAGTATGGCATGTCTTGAGCTTATGTAGTTTAACTCGTTGCCAAGAGTAATAAGGTTTTGTAATTTCAATTGTGGTTGTTGTTTTGTGCAGTAAAATGTATTGGTTGATAGTAGAGGAAGAATCGAAACATGTAGTGGAATCATTATGGTAGGCCTTAGTGATTAATTTTGCATTTAAAAATTCTTGATACAATTTTTTTTTTGCCTTTGGAACTAAAGATTTTGTAGTGGGTGAGAGATTGTTGTTTTGTGGTTATATAAGAGAGAGAGAGGGGAAACAAAATGTGGGGGTTTTAGTTTGTGTTGTTGTTTTTGTTTTATTTGAAAAATTGCAAAGGAACTTGTGGTTTTGTGTTTGGTGTAATTACTAAATGTTTCTTATAAAAAAAACCTAGTGATGATAAGATAGCAACCTTAGCAACCCAAAAATAGGAGAACCTTATTGTTCCTTGTTGTGCTATTAATTTTATAAGATATGTTGCATTTATTTTCACTATCAAGTGTACACATTATAAAAGAACTTGTGCTTGGGTTTGTAATAAAATCTATGAAATTATCACCATTGTCACAATGAGATCAAAGTAACCTTCAATTTGAAGTTTATGTTTTGCATGGGATTGGCAATTATGTGTTTGCCATGGTGCTTTTGTCTTTATGTACTTATGATCCAAAAAATTATCCACAATATCTTGGATTGTTGTCATTGGGCCACAATGATAGCCAAGGTACCCCTTCCAAGAGGTTGATGTTCTACATGGGATTCACAACAATGTGTACACTATGGTGTCTTTTTCTCATGTGCTTAATTGTATAAGTTATTTATAATGTAATCTTCAAAAAATCATTGCCATAATCAACCAAGGCAATATTCAAAGTGGTTTATGTTTTCCATTGGATTGGGAATAATGCTTGTGCTATGGTGTTTCTATTGTCATGTATTTTAAATTATATAAATTATATATTTATTTATTAATTAGGTTTTCTACAAAAAATTGTTTGGTTTTGCTTGAAATTTTAATTTATGATTATTTAAAATTTTCATCATTTGAAACGCCACACTTTTTTGTCCATCTTGCAAAATGCAAATGAAGAGGACCCAAGTAAAGTGCCATGATAAAATTTTAATGGGATCAATATTGGGTCTTGTTTCTAGCCTTGTAGTTATATTGTAAACACATTTTATGATGTTTGGCTATGATAAGTAACAATCATTTGTTCAAGACATAATATTACAAATGACATATTATTTGGACCATTATGTAAAACCTATTGTGTGAAGGTTTGTAAACTTTTAAAATTGTTTATTAGATAAGAGATTACATAAATTTAGCCTTGGGATGCCTACACATGGTTTGTAAATAAACCAAAAATAAACATGCAATTTAAGCATTTTTGCTTAGAAAGATGTGAAGAAATGTGGAATTGAAAGTTATTTGGATTTCTTGATGGTGATACCATGTTGACACTATATGAGCTTAGGCATAATTCAGAAATTGGGTTTAGTTTCATTTACACATTACATAATAGTCTTCAAGACTACATATAGTAAAGATATGAAAATTTACATAAATTAAAATTAAAGATGAATAAGTACAACTGATTAAAACCCATCAGTTAGGTACTTAAAAATGTAATCTACTTGTTAAAAAATAAAATCATTTACTTGAAGAATTTGAACATGTGTTCAATTTTTTTTCAAGTTTTCAATTTGGGTTCTAGATTTTGCAAAATGGATAGTTTCACAAGCTAAATCTTATGCTCATTCCACCAATGTGATGTTGGTATAGGTCTATACCCTAAAGGGGGTCCTGAATTATGAAAGTTAATTTTTGATTAATTTCTTATAGCACATAAGTAGATTATCAAACATACTACAACACAACATTTGCAATCATATTTGTCATTTACATGATTCCCAGATATGAAACCTTACACTATTTTAAGATAAGATCATGCACACATTTAAAGTTGAATCTTTATATGAGAACTACACCTTAAAGGGAGTTCATCACATGTGTTTAAAGTTTCTCCTTTATGGGAATCACTCACAAAAGACTATACAATTTTCACTATGGTGTTCACAATAATCTCTACGTTTTATTTTTTCAAGACTTCCTATTTATATAGAATATTTTTACAAGTCTTGATATCAACTAGCAACACAAAACTATTTGAATGCAAATTATGAGCCTAAAACTCTAATAACTACCCCTTATATACTTGAAAGAAAGAAGTGGATGAATGGTTAATCACATTCACTTACATTCATTCCCCATGTATCAAGCCAATCATCACATGTCACTTATAATTTTTCATCTTTTTATGAATAGGTTTTCAATTATTGATAGTTTAAAATTTGATCAAGCTTACATACTTGACCCCCCATTATTACTAACCCAAAATAATTATTTAAATTATTCATAATCAACCCTTATGCCCTTAATCAAAAGATTCTCATTGTAAGGCCCACGAGACTAAATTTGCATCATGAGCAAGTAGTAAAATAAAATGCCAACAAACCTATTTAAAATCAAAAAACACAAAACAATGTAAATTATACTATGAGTTATATTACGAATTAGGAGAGAAAGGAGGCCACTTATGGTAAAGAATCATTTGGTGATTTAGTTTTTAAAAGTCTTTTAAAATTTTAGTGTAATGGTAGTTAGTCCCAAATTTAGGTCGAAACCTAGTGGTTTTTCCCCACTTCAAAAGACATAACGTTACAAAAATGTGTAGAAGCTTATGAAAGAATATCATATTCAATGTACATAAAATATCTAAATAATTTCAAAATGGTTGTCGAATGAAGTTTTTGAAAACTAATGAAATATTCAATAATGGATTGTCAAACTATTTGAAATACTACAATATAGAAATATTCAAATCCTATACTTGTATTTGAAGTGGTTGAAAGTAGCACCTTTTGTGGTTTCACAAAGTGTTATGCATGGTGACCAATCAAGAAGCCCATTTGTTTCAATCATTGAAAAGGTTGGTTTAATTTTTAATGAAGAGAAAAAATATTATTTATGGTGGGCAAGGTGGAGGAGGGGAAATAATGTCAATTTTGGTTGAAATAAAAAAAAACTCTAGTTCAAGTTGTTAAATAATTGAATTAGAACAGAGGACTTGAATAAAATGAAGTCAAAACTTTGGTGTGAGGGTGATCATACTTCAATGCTTGGGCCATGGCCATATAATGGTTTGAATTAGTCATTTTTTTCTTTCAAGTTTAGCTAGTTGCCAATTCAATACATAGTTCAAACTTAAACTAAAATAACTGTATTTTCCTTTTTGGGTGAAATGGAGCTATTTTCACAAATTTTTATATTAAAAAATAGCTATGTTGGCAAGTTCTCACTTGCAAATGTTTGTGGGCTCGCTACAACCATAGTAAACATGATTTTAAAAAATGGTGACACATGTGTGTTGGTAGGGAAGTGCATTTGACTACAAGGTGATTGCAACTTAAAGTACATTTGATTATTTAATAGAACACCAACAATAGGGTAATAAAAGCAAATGTGCAACCCTAATAAGCCAAATTACAATTTACAAGTTGGGAACTTAGCATAACCTCACTTAAATACAATCATTTCAATAGTTAGAAGGTTTAAAATTGGACTCCATTATCATGTTAAAAGAGGGACACTATAATTATGTGCATTTTCCATGACACTCACCATTGCCTTGTTAGTGTAAATGTTACAATTACTAAATTCAAATGTGCTTCTTTCCCAATGTATAGTATCATATTGGTGCTATGAAACATAATGCATATAATATTTACCTTTTAAGTTTTAAATCCTAAACTATGTCACCAAAAACTCCTCCAATTTCCAAATTCCTCTAGCCCTTTCCTATTGCCAATCACACATTAAGATTTAGGAGTTGTTACAACCTACACATATCCATTATCCAACATGAAGGAGCAAAAAAAACCATAGAAATAAAGGAAATAAATAAATAAAATTTTGCATCATTAATAATCAATGCTGGGTGGTTTCCACATTTTTAAAAATACCAAATGTGTTTTTCACAAGGGTTTGAAAAACCTACCTAGTTTTCTTTAAATTGGATTCATTAAAAAAAAATCTTTAAATACCAAAATAGGGTTCCCAATTTTATTCTTTTTTCATTTGTTGATTGTCCATGTTTCAATTCTCACAATTCCCCATTTTTATTCATACAATTACAACTCTTAATAATTATTGTGTTATTACAAGTCCAAGTTACAAGAACCTGAACTCCAAGCTTGACATTTAAAATGTTCCTAACATTTTTATTAGCCTTGCCTACCAAGGCAAGGATATTGTTGTGTTTAGATTCATTAGAGAATATAATAGCTTAAGGGATTTTGACCCCTAAGTAATAATAATAGGTCTATTTTTATATGAAGATTTTGGAAAGATGATATTTATATTTTGGCTTGTGTTGAAACTATGAGATGGGTCATAGAGTTATAATAATATCTTGAAGGATTTTGGTTTCTTTAAGAGGAATTTTTTAAGATTATGTTTTTTGCATGGTGAAATATTTGAGTTTCCATAATTCTTCTTCTTTTTGCCTTTAGATAGAGTTTTAATGCAAATGGCAAGGCCACAATGTGACACATCCCTTGTTAACCATAATTACCTACTATAGTTGCAACCCATTTGCAGCTAGATCTCCAATGGAAAGTTCTTGTCCATACAACAAGAAAAATGGCTCCATTCAATTGACATGCAACAAGTAAAAGGGCTCCATCTGCTTAGGCTATCACAGGAGCCTATTGGAATGAGAGCCTAAAGATGGACTAGAGTCTGTCCTCCATCATCTAATGTTGGGGGGTGGTGTTGAGCAGAATGAATCATGGTGGCCAATAAGACTCAAATCTGCAATATGCAAGGTACTGCTCAAGCTCTTCTCCTTCAATTTCATCATCCCAGATCATTTCTTCCCTCTCTCCTTCACTTCAACCTCACCCAGAGCTGCCCTCTTGCTGCTGCAAACACCAAGAGAATTGTACCTCAAGTTGGTAGACTGAGAAGCTCAACGAGATCAGGAAGAAGAAGGTCCAGACCTACTAATACCAGGTTTGACAATAATAAGTTTGGAGGCTCTGCACTGTTCACAAGCTTTTGCAGCTTGCAAGGAGCAGCAGCAGCAGCTATGGAGCAGCAGCAAGTTCTAGCCGACACTGACGATGTCTCCCATCTGTCCCATGTAAGTGCCCATTTTTTGGTTTTGTTTTCCTCCCAATATTTTCTTCTTCTTCTTCTTCCCCTAGGTCTGGAATTTGCAATTTGCTTGGATTGCTTTTTGGATTCAGCTGTTTTGAGTCTTGGGTATATGAAGGGTTGGTTGTTGTGTTGGGGGCACAGTTTGTGTGTGTGTTTTGAGCTTGTGGGTGCAATTTTTTCGGGGTGGGTTGGATGAGACTTCTGCTTGTCTACTATCTTTGTTACACATAACTCAACATCAAAGATCACACTCTTTGCAGTGGAGGCCACCCTTGAGCTCATTAAGAAACCTCCCCTGTTGTTTCCCATTCTTGGGGTCGCTCAGTTTTTAGGGTTGAGAGCTTCCATTCTCATGATTGGTCTCAACTAGTGAATAGTGCAAGCAAAGAAACTCTCTCCTTATACCGGGTCAAGGTTTCATTTTACTGACATCAACACATTCCTTTTTACATTTCCAAAGAGGGTTTGCATCACTGAGAAAAAAGAGCCAGTTCAGCTACTTGTGGAGGAGCAATACGCATGTACACACTCCTCTGGCCTGGCAGTTTAAAGCTTCCTGTTGCTTGCAGGAGTTTTACAATACTAACAAGGCAGCAAATTTGAGGAAATTAGGGCTTGCTGCTTGGTTGTGTTCGGAGGAAATTATTTTCTTTGTTTGACTAAAGCTTGATGTGGTTGGTGGATTTTTTACACAGATTTTTGAGCCAATTAAAGGTGGAGATAGAGACATTCTAATGGTCTTTTTTCCAGGGGCACTAAAGGCATCAGAGTCATATTTTCGTCTTGTCTCAGAAATACAGGCACAGCTCAGTCTAAGGTTGTGGGTTATTGTTCTGTATAACACGGAACAAGATTCAATAACCTCTGGAAAGATTGAAGGCAGTTTTCCAGGGTTACTACGCAGATTGCAAGAGAAGGGTTTCCGTCCTGGCAGCTTTGAGATTGAGAACATTTTCTTTGCTGGGCACAGGTATGAGAAATCAAGCAGTTGAATGTGCATTTCAAGTTCCAGTTCCAGGTTTGCAGGTCATATTGCAAGCAACTCCATACTAGCAAATTCCTATACCCACCTGACAAAAAACACTGATATGCATTTGGGAACTTAATGACAATTGCTTCAGGTTTCTAAGCAGGCAATTGGATTGCAATATCATCTGCAGGCAATCAGGCTTGTGCATTAGGGTTGAAGGTTGAATCTTCATGATGTGTGGATTTGCAGTTGGGGAGCATGGAGCGGAAGACCTGTGGCATTAAGAAAGGCCCAGGGATTTATTCAGCTTGGAAGCTGGTTTGATCCTGATCAAGATGCTCTTGCTGAGTACCCAAAGCCTGTCCTGACCTTGGCGGGGGACCTTGATGGCCAAACAACTGTAGGAATATCTGCAAATCAAGCCAGTGAGATTTTGGACACGGAACCCAACTTGGGTGAATACAACACATATGCTGTGAAACCTGTTGTGATCATACCAAAAATGAACCATGGTAATTTTGCTGATGGTAAGGTGAATTATGCATACGGGGACCTTGATGCAGATATATCGTATGACGCTTCAGTCCATCAAACGGCAGAGCTAATTGCAGCATTCCTATCTGTGCAAGTTGAAGGCCCCAAGAGTGATGTGGGCCAGTGGGGGTTTTCAATGCTAAAGGAAGCCGTGAAGGAAACACAAGGACGGTATAGAGCATTTTGGGAGGCACTGCATAATCAAGCAGCTGAGGCAGTTACAGTCCAACTGCATGTAGCTTCACTGCCTAAATTGAAGAAAGAAAACGTGAGAGTTATCCCACACAAGTTTGTGAACAATTTTGTGGTCTCAAAACCATGGATTGCATCAGATGAAAACCTGGTTTTTGTTGATGTTTACCTCTCAAAGTATGGGAAAAAGGGGTTAAGTAACTTATGGATCAAATGCAAGAGTCGAGAAGCATTAATGGATGTGTTCGGTCCTGATGACACAACCACCAACAGCACCTATGAACTATTAGCCGTTGGTAAGGATTTGAATGCCAAGGTGTTTGATATGGCACTCTCCTTGGTGCCTGAAGATGCAAGGGTTAGGTATCATGAGCATGGTCGCAAGCTTCGGTTCATTGACGATCGAATTGTGAAAGGCCCTGCAACAGAATGGATTGAGAGTGATTTGGGTTTTTCAATTGTAAAGGATGGCGAGTTAGAGATAGTGGAAGTGCAGACACCAGTTTTGATGTCACCTACACATGGAATAACTGCCCGCTTTGCTGGTATGCACTATATGAAATTACTCACTCTTGCCAGAGCCATGCAGTGGATTATAGTTGATTGTTTGAGACGAGACTCCTCATGTTTAACAGTGTATAGGAACCCCAATCAACTTACGCTACAGAGGTGATAGTTTGTAATAGCTAAGTTGAAAGTTCCTGGAAAAACATCCACATTATAGTTATGATTTTGCATTGAATGCAGTGCACATTGTTCCCTACGGATTTGGAGATTGACAGGAAATTGGTTGTATAATGATTAGTCCATACAGACAGCATATTGAGTGAGAGTAAAGGCTTAAATTGAACTTGGAACTTGGCACTGCTGGCTCTCCTGGGTTTTGAGTCCATTTGGGATGGTTTCTCAGGTTTGATGGGTTTGATTGAACATTCAAGTTCATGTGCAATCTGTAAGGTTGTAGAGATGAAGTGATGGGAGATCAGATAAGCTTTCATTGGTTCAGAGGAACAGAGGCATGGAAGCCTTATTTCTCAGTGCGAGAAGTGGTGCCCTTGATCCAGTGCATCACCAATTTTGTGAGGATGGACATCATAGCCAACATGCTGTTAGCTGCTGGAGCTTTGCCCAGTGGTGCACATGATCCAAGAAATCATAGAGTTCACTGCTCTCTCCAACATGCTGCTGGCCATCTTGCCAGTTGCAGAATGCTCAAATTCACCCAGCGACCCACCTTGTAGCAATCTATGCATGAGCCATTGTGTGGAATCCATGCACAATTCCAGTAGAGTTTTTGTTTGGGGATGTTTTGATCTCTAATCTGCCTCATGTGCTAGTCCTTCAGGTGGAGCCACCAATAGGACCAAGGAGTAGCACATTGTTTTGTTGCTGTTTCAGAGGCAGTAGATCCGGTGACTGATGGTAAAATGTGAGTTGGGTGTCAGCCATGGAGTTGTTGTTATGCAGTGAATCACAGCAACAGGACATGCTGTCACAGCTGTGATGGCTGGATTTGTGGCTGTACATCCTAGGCACCCCTTAGAAGCTGCTGCCTTTGCATTGGCCTTCTTTGAGCTTGCAGAGATAGTGAATGAAAAAGGCAGGTGGGTGAGTTATTAAATGTTCTGCATTCATTGGATGAGCAAACTGTCACTTCGCAGAATATGAGTTGCTCAAATTTGAATAGATCAGGACTGGTTCAGTTCTCCTTCTTGGTCCAGTGTCAGAACTGTAATTGTTTCTGTTAAGTCTATGATCACTCTAGTCTTGTAACTGAATGTTGATTGGCATGCCGTTCTTCAGAGAAGGCATCAAATTCGCAGATTTTGTAGAATGGGTTTGCCTAGATTTTGGGCTGATCTACTCGTCTACACCCACTGTTGGCTGTCAGGAGCTGATGAACACAGTAGGTAGTCATGGCAGCTTGTCATTCCCATTCATGATGGTCTCACTGACACTTTGTGAGTGACTCTCATCAGGTTATGACTGTACTCACTGTCATGTTACCTTCAAATTGTTGCTGTGAAGAGTTAAGTAATTTCATAGATAATTGATGTTCATGATCTCTTCATGATAACAGGGGGGGCTTTTCCAAGTAATGTAGTCTACAGTGGTGCTGTAGAGGGCAATGGTGACAGAGAGAGCTTTTCGTAATCACATATACATTTGAGGCATAAGTTTGATCATGTTGCAACTTGACTTTGAGGAATGAAAACTTACAGAATTAGTTGCAATAGATCACTGATTGGTGTGATGTTGAAAACCATATCTTTGAGCATTTGACGAGCAGAAAATATATGATCTGTTGATTGGCTGTAGTGGAGCAGTTAGAACTCAGAACTAGTGTTGGTCTGGCATTAACTTGGTAGCCTGGTAGTGGGTGTTTCATAAAACTTGCATATCAGCGAAGTACTGTTATTATATATCTGTGAAGCTTCATACTAGTGTTGTTGGGTGGTTCTCACTTTTTTCTGAGAATCACCAGTTCTCGTTCTTAGACAAGCTTTTCAATTTTGTTTCAAGTGTTTTCAAGCTCAAGATAACTGGCCAGGGTATCAGTTTTTTGGAAAACAAAATTCAGCTTGTTCTCAAAAGTGTCGGTTCTCACAAATTTAATAAAACAATTGGTTCTCAAAGGCAGTTCTCCCAAGCTTGTTATCAAAGTTCTTTTTTTCCTTTAAAAAATCAGACATTTTTATTCCTTAAAATTCAAAAAAAATTGCAAAAACTGAAAGTTGTAAAAAATAATGAAAATGCATTCAAATTTTTTTCAGCATTTTATACATCCACAATTTCATCTTGTTCGAAGGAATCTTCAAATTCTTCTAACTCCTTTTCAAGGCTACATCCATCCCAATTAACTTCACCAATATCAATTAGAAGGTGATTTACAATCAATCCTTGAATCATTAAGCCAAATGTTTTTCACAAATATCAACTTTAAAAAAATTATCCAATCATTATTGACATCTCCTTAAATTATTAAATATGCAAGCCACTAAAAAAATCCTTTCCATCTCAATATGTGATCCTAAAGTGCTTAATATTTGGTGAGCAAGAAAACACTATAAGAAAACTATCATTCATAGTCAAATTTTGCAACTAAAAAATGTTGTTTGCAATTACTTTTTAGTTGTAAACAATATTTTTTAGTTGCAAAATTTGATTGCAAATGAAAAAGTTCCTTCTAGTGAAACCAACAAAAGGAAAAATGGGTTGATGTTTCTCTCACCATTGAAGAGGACACTAGAGATTTTTTATATTTTTCACATCCACTTGGTATCATTTAAAAATCAAATATATTTTATTAACAATCCTTGTTCATTTGTGTTAATCGTTTTGTCCAAAATATTTAAAATGTAATCTTCATCAACTCCTTGATCTACAAAGCCAAGTTCAACTTTTGCCAATTGATGTAAATGATGATGACATTTTAAAGGCATAGATATAAAAATTTCTTATAATATTCCTCAAAAATAATCACACCTTGCTTAGAATCAGTAAAAGAACACACTAGACAAAGGATGTTAAACCTAAGGTCTAACATCAAGGACAAGATATTGTATGATTTTTCCTCATATTTCCTTAAGCAAGAGAAGATAAATTCAAAAATATTACAAGCTTCCTTTTTAATGTTAGAAATAAGCAAAGCTAATTCAAAAACAACCATTGAATCATCATCCATCAAATTGGTTAAGGTTGATAGGATTTCAAAAATTTCCTTAAGTTTTAAGCACATTAGTGGGTGCCCGTGACCTTTGGACACTGTGAAGTCGCGTGCTTCTTGGATCATGTGAAGCCCACTGTGTG
>Ga0209208_10008450_pt1 | contig 13724 bp, 6 predicted proteins | sample S1TSphfallax_3_FD_187694 | JGI IMG/M metagenome (GOLD analysis project Ga0209208, IMG submission 187694) | Host-associated microbial communities from peat moss isolated from Minnesota, USA - S1T2_Fd - Sphagnum fallax MG (SPAdes) (version 2) | ecosystem: Host-associated > Plants > Peat moss >...
GATTTGCAAATCCAAAATGTGAAGCTTAATCTACTCTAACTAATTGGTCTTTTGTAATAATTGCTTCTTGATGTTGCAATTCCCTCTTTTTTTCACAAACAATATTGCTTCTCACTTTTTTTTTTCTCTTGTATTTCTCTTAAAATGTTCAACAAACTCTCTTCATTCATTTTGATGAGTTAGAATCAATGGAAAATGAAAAAAAACGAATGAGAATGATTATTCCTACACATTGTCATGACAAGTTGCAATTTGTCATTATTCCTTTTAGGGTTTCGTTATTTGAAATGTTGTGCCTTCTACTGCCATTTAGTGTTGGGTCCAAACAAATGTCATCCACATCCACCTTCACAACAATGTGTCCACTTTCATCTTGGATTCTTCTTTGATCTACTCACTCTATACCGCATAAACTAGTTTTTCATTGTTTTTTTTGTTTTATCATTAACATCAACATCACCTTGTCCTTCCCAATATACTAGTTGTGGACCATCTATGGTTTGTGCTCCATCATCAAAAACTTTGTAAGGTTTTAACTTGTTTATATTGGTAAGTATATGATTTGGATCAAACTTATCCATAATGACTAAAAAAATAATGTTGTTTGGTAAATAAAATTGTACTATGTATGGACCAAACCACTTCCTAATGAATTTCCCAAGACGTGTTTTTGATCCTTTGAAAACCAAAGTACATGATCTCCAAATTTGAATTTCTTTCTGGATACCTTTCTCGACTCCATAGAGCATAGTTCCACTGTTGATTCCCAATAGTTTCCTATGCAAGTGCAATTTGTTAGTTTACAAGTTTGTTGGTTTGCTTGTTAGCACTTTCACATGGTTTGCATATCTATGGTCCCCACTAAATGCCAACAAAACACATTATGCATGGGCATTAGAAGATGTAGTCCATACATTAATCGATATGGAATATACCATGTAGTTACCTTGCAAGTTATTATGTAAGAAAAAAATACAATAGGTAAATGCTTATCCCAATCTACTTTATTTTCATTCACTAACTTAGTAATGAGATTGATAATGAACTTGTTAGTTGACTTTGCATGCCCATTTTCTTGTCAAGGATGTTATTCCATTAATGGGTGAATGTGAACAAAAGGAATATTTCAAGTATATTCCATCCATGTCACACAAAATATTTCATGATAGATATTCTTGACATGGAAGTCTATTTTTTTGACACAAAAGGTATGTTCTTATACATCATCAAGAATGCCAAGTGGCATTCCATGATTCCAATGTAAGAATTCCCCCATTTAATATAATAAAAAATGCCATGATTTTTATTTATTTTTGGAATTATATAAGTTTGTTAAATGTTTTAAATGGTGTAAGGTTGAATTACAATCAAAGATATAAGTGAAAAATGCCAATAAATCCCAAAGTGACAATACATTTGACACACACCCCATAGACAAGGATTCAAAACAAAGTTGAATCTAACCAAGTGGCAATAAGTGCTTAAGATTCATCCTAAACAATGGCCTTATAATACATTAGAATGAAAATTGGATTTTGAAATAGATTTTTTAATTATTTTAACCTTTGGAGTTGTTCTATTGTTGTAAACATTTTAAGCTCCATAGTAATACATGGCAAAACATCTTGTAATAAATGCAAAAATTTCATAGACAAAACAAATATGTAATTAAGCAGTCATGTCTGCAACTATCCATAACATTATGAGTTCAAATTCCTTTTTTGTGTTTGAAAGGATCCATCAAAGTAACATAGCTTTGAATCTTTTTGTTCATTAACATGATATCTTGGTATCCATATCCACAACATGCTTGCCAAATACCACCAAACTTGGACTAATACCTATCTATAGAAAATAAAAGTTGAAGAACATAGCTAGAGAGTTCCAACTAAAAGTGACATACTAGACATCCTCTAATCACTTGCAGGACTAAAAATATACATGACAATGATAAAAATATTTATCCTAGAGTTTTTGAACAATTTATGACAACCTCTTAAAAACAATCCATGGCTAGCAAACCTAATGAATGGAAATTCCATAATACACTTTCATCATCAATGTGATTATTTATCTGGATTTTAGGCGGACAATAAAATAAATGAATCAATTTTAAAACAAAAATGGCCAAGAAAAAATTCTAACGTAAAGGACAATTATGAATTGCATGTCCTTGCATATAGTAGAGAGATGGACCAGTTGGTGTTGACAAATAACATTACCCCTAGCAAGGTAAGAGAATTGAGTTCCCCAACATGCATAGAATATGGAAACACGAATATGAAAGACAAAAAGGAAACCATGCCACCAAGTACACCAAGGTCGGAAATGCCTTCCAATGACATGGACCAAACACCTACGAAACCTAGCTTTGTTTAGTACGTTCAAAACAGAAATCGAAAGAACCATTGAAATTTTAAAATATATTTCACATAAAAGTTCAGAATCCCTAACTTTAGAAATGAACATGTGTGTTTGGATAGACAATTACGAAGCTTGAAATAGTATGTTTAGTCATAGATTTGTAACCACATCAAAGTGAAGAAAACAAAGAAGTTGATACTAGGAATATGTAAGTTTATTTTGAGTTAGTGTAATGGAAGATTGAGTATGAAGATTTGACATCAATACATATGATTCATTACATAAAACACAACTAAACAAGTAAAAACATAGTTAGGACATCTATTACAAACAACACAAAGTTGGGATCAAAAAAAAATATTAATCTAGACACAACAAAAAGGGATCCAATAACACATAGGAGGGGAGAAAAGCCCAACAAAACAACTAAGGATTTCATTACCTACATTTTGTGAATCCATGTTTTTATTTGAAAACAAATGTCTAGACACATAAAATTTCATGGTCAAATTATTATGTTCAATTTGTGGTCAACCATGATATATCCCAATCAATCTAGGTTGAACATGATAAATCTTGATTCATTGTGCTCATCAAATGATGATTAACCATGTTTAAATGTAAATCATGTTAATTATACAATTTTTTAATAAGTTCCAAAATGTGCCTTGGGATGTAAAATGTCTTTTTAATTCATTAAAAATGTTATTTAATAATCTCATTGTCTTTCATGTGATTAGAATATTAGTAACATATCAATTTTTGTAGAAAATAACATGCATTTCATTTTGTAATGATAGATTTATGTGTATTTAAAAAATTGGTGTGAGATTCAAAATCTCATAAATATTCAAAATACTTTTGTGGTCAATAGAAAATGTATACGTTGTTTAAAGTATCGATATTTACATACCAAGGAAAAGAACTCCATGTTTGCAAAGAAATGGAAGGTGGGATGGAATTTTTTAAATGTTTCAAAAAAATGTTGTTCTTGAAGGAAAAAGATCATAGGTAAAAGTGCAAATAGTGCATAATTCAAAGAGACAAAACAACATGGTGACACTAAACACAAATGAAATATCCATAATAACTACACAGAGAACATGAGAGTGAGTTATCCACCCATCCTTACGATAGTTTGCATGAAATAATTGTTGACCTTTGAGCTCATCAACAAAAAAATCAAAGAAAGAAATGTCACATGTTTAAAACAAATTCATCTACAAAAGTTTAAACTTTAAAATCAATGTTAATGTCGTCTAATGATGGATCTAAGGATTGGAAATTTTCTAAAACCCTAGCCTACAATTCGACATATGATGGTAGAATTGGGCTAACATAAGGACTACAAAAATACTCCTTACATGTGAAGAAAGGAATATTCCTTGAAGAATGTGAAGCTTGAAGATCTCTACAAGCACCCACAACACACAAATGAAATCAAGTACATTTCAAGATGTGGACTGAAATAAAGAAATACTAGAAACTAACTTATATTCAATCCAATCGTCTCTTTGTTCTCTTCCTTAGGGCGGAATTTGGATTCAAACTGTAACTTTGTGGTTGTATATCCTTAGGTACAAATTGTTTGACCAATAAAAGGAAGGCCTTGCAAAAAACAACAAGATCCACTTCAAGTGCAAGAACATGCTTCTTGGTTGCATCACAAGCATGAATATTATTTCATGTCAACAAACATGAATCAAAATCCCAAAAAGGAAAGGACAAAATGAATAAATTTAAATGGCAGTGAAATTACCTATAGTTGAGTCCAAGTGAACAACAAAAAGTTCATGAAAATACACTTCAACCAACATTTACAATGTTAGAGGATGAGTCTTTCGAGTTGTTCAAAATGGGGTCCCACTATCATATACAATCATGGATGCTCAAGTTGTCTAATTACAAAGGACGTCCTCCTCACAAACATGAATGCCCTAAACAACTACAACAATAGATGTTGGGAGAAATTGGAAGTCCTTTCATGCAAGAAGTATGGCTTGACTTATGGGAGTTTGTGAAAGAAGAACAATTGATATATCAAAAAATCTACCACATAGAATAGAGTTGAATTACAATGAAATAGGACAATGGGGAAGACATGTTGACTCCTATCTTTAGCGTTCACCAATGGTAGGGAGTTGATGACCACCCACTTCATTTTGATAGTGAGCTCATAATTATCAAGAAAGGAGGAGATATCCTCGAGAACATGGAGGTCATCTAAAATTTTTTTAAAAAAAAACTCCACCCCACTCAAGCAAGAAGTAGTTTGCAAAAATGAACATAGACTCAACATCGTTTTCAAGTTTCGTGTTCCAAGAGGGTATTTGCATAGAAGGTTCAAAGACAAATGGAATAGGGATGCCTATGGGGATGTTTGTAATCAAGAGATTAACATTACTTTTAGAAGACACATGTGATTGAGATAGATGGGAATTAGGAAGGAATGAAAAAATCAATTAGAATATGAAAGTAAATGTAACATGTGAAACTCAAATTACCTCCTTAAGAATCATGGACATTTCCTCATGCTCAAGCGGCAAATATTTAGATTCTAGCCAAACACATACAACTTTATGCCACAAAAATTAAATGCCCATTGCAAAAGGCATGAATCTTTCCTATATTCTTGGAAATTTGGTCTATGAAGTGGGGGCCTTGAAAGAATGACTAGCACATGACTAGGAACATGTTGCTCCAAAATAGGCCAAGGTTATCTTTGGACAACATCATCATGTTCTGACTCTTGGAAATTGAATTGTATTGGAACTTGATCATGCATTGTACTTATTTGGGAGGGTCCAATTTTCTCTTTGCCCTTCTTCTTTATAGCTTATTTTGACTTCTTCACAAGAGAGGAACTTGGACATCCGATCATTCCTAGAGGGAACATAGTCAAATATCTCGTGAAAAGGTACTTCCTATTTCGATGTGTAGTCCTTAGGGTTGTCCAAGTACCACACACACTTGATGAGATGTGGAGTGGCCCAATCCCATAATAGGTCCTTCTGATACACCATACTATTAAATTTCATATCTCTCCAAATGAGTAACAAGGATGGGAGGGCTTTGATGGCCCCTTTAGCAAAAAGGATAAATTTGAAATACCTTCACATGACAAAACAAATGTAAGTTTAACATAACATTGTGAGAGAGGAAAACAAAACCACCATAATAACAAATGGTGTCTATGTTTCAATGTGTACTTAAATAAAATTTGTTTCATGGCCTCCTTCTCGTCAAGTTATTGCTCAAAAGTTTTAGTATAACAAATTTCATCCTTGGACTTGAACGCTTAGAAAAAACAAACTCCCAAAGAGCCAACCTCCATTGCTAAATGGATTCAATAGAAAAACCATATCACGACTTGGAGGAATCGTGAGATTAAGGTCCTTGACTGCTGATTATAATGAAAATTCAACCTCGGACTCCACCTATACCCTTCAACCAATGAAACATCAATGAAGTTATATGTACTAACATTTGAGCTATGTAATATATGTATTTAATCCTTGTTCCTCAATGTAAAAGAGATATAGAGAGAAGGTACCACACACTAGTTAAAAAAATGTCATTTGTGACTGTCATTTACAACTAAATTTTAGTCACAAGTGACATTTACAACTAAAAATCAACCTAGTAGCAAACGACAAGTTGCCAACGATGCTAGTTGCAAGCAATGGATGAAATATATTTTTTGTAAAATACGAGTATGGCGATTTTATACAAACATACGAGGATGAGTTCTTGCAACTACATTTGCGACTACACTTGCAACTACAATGCACACCAATATGTTCACACATGGTAGCCTAAGAATGTGGCATGTGGTAGTTTAGGAATGTGACACATGGCATCATTTGGATTTTTCAAAATATTTTGCCAAAAAAATATTTCCTTTTTTTTCAACCATCCAATTAAAGCATTTAGATTGTGCCACGTGGTGGCCTAAGTTGTGTCACGTGGCAATTTAAAATTACCCTATAATCATTTAAGGTTGGTTTAAGGTTGGACCACTTATGATAGGCCATGTGGCACCTAGACTAAACCTAGGTTAAGCCATTTAGCCTAGCTAGGTGCCTAAAGTACCAACTTAATTTTGAGCTAAGCCATTTACAATAGGCAATGTGGCACCTAGGTTAACCGTCAGCCACCTAACCATAGCTCTAGCCTAGGTACATAGGTAGTTAGGTCTAGGTTTAAATTTTTTGCAACAAAATTCTATTTTATTTTAAGTTTAACTTTTTGGGTGGAGTTTATGTGATTAGATCCTCCCATATGGCAATTGAAAAAATTGAATGTGTCTACTACACCAAACCAACCTATTTATATAATTTGTAAATTTAAAATGGAAGACAAACTATATGGGATAAAATTTGAATTGCAGCCTAGTTCCAACCTAATTGCATAATTGTAATCTAGTTGCAACTATTCCCTAGCACATACTATTACATAGCCTACGTATTAGGTAACATAAGTTCTTACTAGGTACCTATTTAAATACATATTTAAATAGCTTTTAATTAATTAATCAATTAAAATAGCCTATTAGGTAGCTAATGGGTATGTAGGGGTATATGTATGTAGGTATCTCGTAATTAAGTAGGTGGGTGTGTACATAAGGTGGGTGTGTACATAATAGGTAGGTACATAGGGTGTATGTACATAATAAGTAAGTAGGTACCTAATAATTATGTAGATAGGTATGTAGGTGTTACATAGGTGAATACATAGTAGGTGGCCATATGTACATAAATACATAATAGGTAAGTAGATGGCACGTAGGTTATAACTAGGTAGGTATTAGTAATTAAAAAGGTAGGTAGGTATTTAGTATTTAGTAGTGGGTATATACAAATAAATACATATGTAATATTAAATAATCTATGCATGTAGTTACTAAGTAGCATACATACCTTATGCAATTATAATGAGATTATTTTGGTTGCACGTGCAATTAAACATATATATGATGTAAAAAATACAAAGACATCATGAAAAATCAACCTATTCGAAAGATGAAATAGGTCATAGTCGCAATTAATTGAAAGGAAGACTAAAATCCATCCAAATTTGAAAAATAGTCACATGGGCAACCATTCGTAGTTGTAGGCAACATTTAATTGCACATAATCGCATAGGGGATGGTTGCAACAATAAGATTTTTACTAGTGACATGAAGATTATCAAAAGGAGGAAAGTGGAAAATTCACATTCATAACACCTACTTTCGACATTGAAAGTAAATAACATATACTATACATATTAAAAATACAAACACATGCTATTGACTTCAATTACCTGCATTTTCTTTTTTTGTGACAAACAAGGCATAGAACCCAAGATAAAGTTCTTTCAATACTTAGTTTTCAAACTGAAGCTAAGAACAATTTGGAAAATAATCAACAACCTTTATATTAGTATTTCCAATGTAGAGCTCTTATGTTGACAAAGGATGAGATGGTTATTTGTAGAAACTAAGGTTTATTAAGTGACAAATACTTATTTTCATCACTAAAAGTAAAACATTTAGGGATGAATTTACAAATTCATATTTAAGTTCCATGATGAAGAGGGCTAGTGAATAAAGGAAATTGGAGTTGGCCCAAATGGGATCTAAACATTTATGAAAATAGGTAGGTACTTTCAACATTAAAAGTAGGGAAAATTGAAACACAACTAGTCAACTTGGATTAAATGTGCATTCAAAAGTAAAAAAAAGAATCTAGCAAAAAAATTGTTTGAAAGCTAAATTCAACAGAAAGGAATATTTGGTAAAAAAAACCTACTTTGGACACTGAAAGTAGGGAATAAAAGCGTTAGATGGATTAAATGTACACTAAAAATTACATCCAATTAATCCATTAGAATGTTTTTTCAAAGGAACATTTATCAAAAATGAAAATTTAACTCATACAAACCTACTTTTGGCATCAAAAGTAGGGATTCGATTGACAAAAAATATTGTACGACATTATTTGCTTCAAAAATATTGCAATTGGGAAGATCATAATTGGTTCTATCATAACCAATAAGACTAAAGGATCCTGACTAGTTTTGAATTTCCTGATTTAAATATAAATTATGTATTGAATTAACCACGTGGATTCATGGATTTCTTTATAGATCACTTTAGAGTTTAGGATGATGGTGTTTAGTGATGAATGAGTCCATCAATGTAAAGTGAATTGAAAAAGAAACTCAACCAAGACTAGGAGAATATTGAACCCACCTAACACAAAAGGTTGCCTACTACAACCATTTTGCACAAACCGCGTCTAAAAAGCCTAATTTGGGAAACTTGTTTACCTTTTACAAGACAACATATTGGTTCCATTACTATAGCCACTTCACCTTTTGTTCATTACTCACACATGATGTGACAAATAGTTGAAGCTTTTCAATCAACATTTTTGGTTTAGAGTTCATATCATAATGGGTCAGAACTTGCTCCAAAAATGCATCTCCAAGGGCAAGGTCACAAACTAGTAAATGTTTTAAAAAAACATTGTAGTTCTCCTTGCAACACACTTGTTCCATAGCTTTCTCCATCAACTCATGTATCCTTGTTGGAGATTGAAGCAAAGGATCAAGATTTTTTTCGTAATAAAACATGAAAGCAATGTTCGATGCGAAAAACTTGCATTACAAAATGCAATCATGATCGAGTCAAATTTTTTTAACATCCTTGTCCAAACAAATGAACCTATGTATTTCAAAATATTTGTGGGACATGATTTTACCTTACCTTGTATAAATATTCAATAAAGGTTTCTTGCGTGACTGAATACCAAGTCTTCCTTGACTTGGTTTCACATTTCTTGAAGACATCTACTAGGAGGACCCCTCTAAATTGATCCAAGGGTATTTTGCCTATGTTTTGGATTTTTGGAAAAAGTTGTGCACAAGGCTTGGCCAAACATGGTCAAATTCAATAAATCTTTAACAATAAAAGTCAATTCATTAGAAGTTGTACCTAATAGGCTCAATCAAAATAGAAATGTTCATAGTTTAGGTCAAACTTATTAAGGCTCCTCATTGTCATGAAAAGTTCAACTAGGCCCACAATTATGTTGAGAATGATTGAATCCAAAAAAATATTACAGGTGGGAACATCTCCATGGACACAATTGATGTAGGAAGCCAAGATTGCAAGTAGTGGTTTCCATCCCAAACAAATAACATTTTCTTTGATAACGTTTGGAGGTCAAGATGAGCTAGAAGAAAATCTTCAATTTTTTGGTTTTTAGGTCTTCGATGTTGATCTTAGTAACCCTCATGGTCATGGAATGAAATCTCATGGCCTTGCCAATTTGTTGGTGATACATAGAATATTTTATCACTTTCTTGGTATCCAACATGAAAAGCTTGTTCCATTTTAAGGATGTCAATATTTGAATGCATGTTTTAACAACTATTGCATAATTACATTTGTTGGTTGGAGGCCACTATTGTAATTAGTTGGAATAAATATCACCAAGATATTTGGGTGTGTTTTTTTCATCCAATCCAAAAACTCATGCATGGCCTTTATGCATAGACCAATAATCTAACAACCACACCATCTTTAACTTTCATGCAATCTCAAGTGGCAAATTTGAATGTGTAGGTATGGCAACAAGGTCTTATGGATGAATTGTTTTTTTGTTTCCAATGTTGACTAATGGTTTTCACTAAAGGTAAGATCCCAACTTGAATTCATGCATGTTTCTTTTCCTTCATTAGATGGTGGTGAATAACGATGAGTAGTACCTGTGAACATAATTTGAAAGGGAAGTAAGAAACCATTTGCAGTTGAAGATACAACCATTCTAATTTGTGTTTTGTTTTCAACCCTGAAAACTTGAATGTGTTTTGATCTTTTACTCTCCCAAGTCCCTTTTTTTGATGTTGGGATGAGATGAACACATGTTTGGTCATTATTAGCAACTAAGGCTTCATTAAGCAAGCTACATGATAAGCCATGTTGCATCCTTGTTTAGATAAGTTAGGTGGTAATTTATTTGCTACTATTGTGGCCATTTTGAAAGACCAATTCATGTATTATTTCATGAAGTAACGGGGCATTCTCTTGTGACTATAAACCCTCCAAGGCCTTCTTGCAAGATTTAAGGTCCTATAGATTCTATCATTCCACGAAAAATAGGTTGCATAATGCCAATTGAAATGATTGTCCAACTTCTCTCATTTTTTGTAACATGACAGTCATGAACTTTTGGGTAGTTCTCCAATGCATGCATAGATTATTTGTTGGATTTCACTATTATCCCAACTTTCACAAAATGCTTATAATTTGGTTCTAATTCACCACATGTAGTGAATCACTTCCATAAGCATGCCCTATTCAATTTTTCATAAGGACTTGGCAAGTTGGGCCTCTTGAACATTGTTTTTAGAAAATGTAATGTTCTAGAATTATTACCATGTTTTTCTATTGTAGCAACAATGGGAGGCCATAAATGAGGTTGAAATTAGTTTGTGTAAGATCCTTTCTTCTTTGACTACTTCCCATCATCCTTTGTACGTGACAATCCTCTCCTCTTTTGTTGCTTCCTGTTTTTAGTAGGTTCTTCATTCATTCTCTTTATTTCTTATGGAGATAATATCGTAGCTATAACCTTTTTTGCCCTACCAACATGACACTTCTATGGTTTGTTGACAACTGATTGCTTTTGAACTACTTGTTCATTGATAATTTGTACATCATGGTTCAATTTTGCTTCTATTTCCTCACTTGTACTTCTTTTGAACATTGTTGTAAGTAGTATTTATTTACCCATTTTGGGCATTTCAAACTTGCACCAAAAACTTTGTAAATCACAAAAATGAAATCCCCACTGAAACCTTCAATATCACTCGAAAAAACTTTCATGAATAGGTTTTCACTATGTTTTCATAGACTTGTTTTCTAAATTTGTTGAAAAGGAAATTAGGAAGGAAACAAGAATCAAGATTGCAAAAACAAATAATTTAATCAAGAATCATAACAATTGAACGAAACTTCAAGTGGATGAAAAAATATTCTTACATTCATTCATGCTAGAAATAAAAATATTTTTTACAATTTATGTCAAAAATATTAATAATTAATAATTTACATCTCGAAATGCATTCAAATAAATAAATTGATTATTCGACATTAAATTGCCTAATTCGTTCAGGTATTACGGTTGTAATTTTGCACAATAAGGTCCTTGGATGGGCATGTTACCAAACTTCAATTCTTAGAACTGAACACAAAAATCTAATAAAAGAATGACGGCCGAAACCATCACAAGGGACACAAAAAGGGAAGGCCAAAGAAAGGCCAAAAGTTGCATAGCTTACATGAACCAAAAAGAAATAAATAGTTAGTCCTTCTCATGGTAGGAAGCTATCTCAACCACGACCCCTTTAATGTCACTTGCATGCAAATTGTGAAATCTAATAATAATGGGAGGTCTAGAATAAACATGACCCACCAACGCAATTTTCCTTTCTATAGTCGATGCTAAAGTATGTTAAAAAATAATATTAACACGTTGCTTGAAAAATTGAATGCAAAAGGACAAGGATAAATGACTTCCAAATTGTTTATTGTGGAAAAGACAAGCACACTCCCTGATGAAACGATCCATATCACGCCCTAATGCGTCATGCACCTCCATGGCCATCAAAATAAAATGGTGCCTTTCACGAAGCCTTCTATATGTGCGAATATTAGTAATGGCACTAAATTCCACAACTACATTTGTTAGTTGATCAATGACATTTAAAACCATTATTTCTCCTGTTGAGTGAATAACCACCACATTGGCAACGAAGACTTGGTCTTTTTGGGTCATATAGAGATCAACTCGTAATGAAATTCTTGATGTAATGGCATACCACCGCTTTTTCCATACAACATGTCAATTTTCTTAAGCGAGAGCATACATGACATTTCAGATGGTGTCATGTGTGGTTATCTATTGATTTCCAAACAAGCAACAAGTTAAATGCATGTTACATGTGTCCAACTCATGTCCACATTCACACGTGAGAAGATTAGATGTTGATGGTTGAATCAAACCAAGATGAAAACGCAACATTGAGGTGAAAATATAATGTGCAATGCGAAACGAACAAATAGATGGCATAATAACCAACCATAGCCCTGCCCCCCTACCCGAACAAAAATGAATGTGGGTTTTGGAAACTAAGGAAATGGAATCATCCTCCAAGATAGACCTAAGGGATGTGTCATGGTGGATGTCCATCAAGGATGCATGTAGACTTGGGGCACTAGTAACTACTAAATTCTCAAAAGCAGGGTGCATTTCCTTAGTTGCAGGAAAGAAGGCCATTTCGTGCTACATGTATGCATGATTGAAGTAGGTGTGGGCCCCCCTCAACTTGAGAAACGTATTTTTCCAAGACATATCTATAAAAAATACGAAACCTACAGCATAAATACGGAGCCACCATAATCCAACTCCCTAGAAAAATATATGGGGCACAATCCTCCATAAAGAAAAAACTTAAACCATTAAAGGATATTGATAGTTGAGCATGACACCTTATTAAGGGGCCCTAAAAAAACTCCCACAATCTTGGACCTATAATGTCCTCACATACTTACATAACTCTCTTGTCAAAACCCACCAAAATAAAGAATAAGGAAAAATAAAATAAAACCTCATCTAAAAAATGCGTGACAAAATGTTAAAAACCCACCGACACACCCACTAAACTTCAATGTTGCCTTGTGGCAAGTGCCTTACTTTGGTAACACCCCTGTCCACATGCCTTACCTACCAGTTAATACTCGTGTAGTATGGTGAAATTGGTTCCAACTGCATTCAAAAGTACATTCAAACCAAATGTTTGAATACGAGATTGTGTATACGATATTATAACCGGAACTCGTGGGTGTGAAAATTCTGTTTGAGGCACCCGTATCATGCCTTAAACCGGCGGGTCTCAAGCCGATGTTCCAAATTGCCGTGACATGGAGGAAGCGCGAGAGACGCTCGCGGCGGCGGAGAGAGCAACGAGGGACAAGGAACAACAGAGACACACAGAACGAGAAGTGGGAAGACGAAAGGAGAGGTAGGACTTGAAGATAGAATCAGCGGGAGGTGGAGATATCGAAGCAGACAGAAGAGGAAGAGAAGAAAAGAGTTATTGCATTCCTAGAATGGTATCAGTAGGAGGTGGAGGAGACAAGGAGGGGGATGCAGAAGGCGAAACGGGAGGAGGAGGAAGAGAAGAAAAGAAGCCGGCGAGTTTTAGAAGCTTGGGTGTGTGTGATCAGCTGGCAGAGGCATGCGAGTCTTTGGGATGGAAAACGCCGACCTCCATTCAAGTGGACGCGATCCCGCATGCATTCAAAGGGC
>Ga0209208_10008451_pt1 | contig 13723 bp, 7 predicted proteins | sample S1TSphfallax_3_FD_187694 | JGI IMG/M metagenome (GOLD analysis project Ga0209208, IMG submission 187694) | Host-associated microbial communities from peat moss isolated from Minnesota, USA - S1T2_Fd - Sphagnum fallax MG (SPAdes) (version 2) | ecosystem: Host-associated > Plants > Peat moss >...
TATTTTATTTATAGCCAAATTTGGCATTACTTCTTATGGATGATTGCCACTTTGACATCAACAAACATAAGAATGGAGGCCAAAAAATTTACCCAAAAATCTAGAAGGGACGCTTAACTTTCTTAAAATTCAAATCTCAATTACAGCCAAATTTGGCTATATCTTCTTATGGATGATTTGTCAAATGACTACATGACAAAATTGAAAAAAAAAATTCAAATTTCAAATTTGGAAAAAAAACTCCTTCCCAGGCCTAAGCCCTAAACCCTTGGCAAGAGTAAACCCTAAATCATGGCGGGTTTCTAATATAATTTCTGATATTATAACCGTTGTTCTCAAATTATTGAAAAATCAAATAACCGCCTTCAACATCTATGGTTCTTTACCTGTTCTTTCATGAAAACTGTTGGTTTTTTGAGGTCTTTGAAATGGTGGTAACTGGAAAAAAGGGGGGTTTTTTTTTTCTGGATTTTTCAAAGAACCAAAAAATGGAAGTTCTTTGATTATTTGGTATTGCTATAAATACAATCAGTGGTTTTTTTTTTTGGTGAAATTTTGCCAAATTGTGAAATTCAACAGCAGTGAGTGAATTGCATAAAGGAGAAAAAAAGAAAAAAAAAAGGAAAATTTTGCCAAAAACGCAATCGTTTGTTTTAGGGTTAATAGCTTTTGCACCCAATGCTTGATGTCCATTGCCATCACTTGTGATGGCGAAATCTCCATTAGAGCACACAATCTCCCTCCATCATTAGGGAATTGGTTTGTTTCCTTGTTTTAGAAGCCATCTTTTGCCATGGCTTTCCAACAGTTGTTACTTATTCACAAGCATTTTGCTTTGTAAGGTGTTTGACATTGCAAACATTTTGTTGGATCTATGTAGGGTCTGTTGCAAGAAGCTCAATGCAACCAACATTGTGTTGCCACACCTTGCAACAACTTTCAAAATGGTGGCAAAAACCTATTTGGAAGGAATTGATTTCACACAACATTGAATGTTGAAGGACTAGTTAGTTGTCTTGATCATTTAAAAAATCTCAATAGAGATCTTGATTTTTAAGTTGTAACATTGTTGGTTGTATGTGTTGTAGGTTATGATGACCAGCTTTGAAGTGGACGTTGAAACAACATGACAAAAGTGCGAATATTGTTGGATTGTGTTTTGGTTTTAATTTTGTGATTTTTAGGAGATTGTCTTGAGGAATGTTTTTCTTTAGTTCTTTCTACTCCAATTGTGGATTTCATCTTCATTAATAAGTCCCTCACATGCCATGGCTTCAATCTTCGATTATGGTTTTGAATGTAAACACGCCTGTAAAGAATAATCATTACAATTTATCTTTGGAGTGTTACCAAATTTGTCAGGCCTTCTCCATTGTGCCTTGCTATGTTTGATGTCTCCTTGAGAATATCCCAATACATTGTTCTGTTAGTTGGCACTTGGCATATTTTTTATTTTTATTTTTCTCTAATTTCGAATCCTAAAAGGTCAGTTTGGAATTTCTTTAAACCTCTTTTACAACGGTTTTCTGCCCTTGATTGAATGTGCAATTTCTTCTCCCCCATCTATCCACCATTTTCCTTGACCTCTTTGTGAGGTTTTGCATGTCTATCTATGTTATCTCATATGTCTTAAAGTTTATCATCCTTTTTGTTCTCCGTTCTCCGTTCTTTGTTTTTTTATTTGTGTTTTACTAAATCTAATTGATGGAAAATTGACCAATTATGTTTGTGATGGCCATGCCGTGAAGGTTTAATTGAAGAATCAACAAAGAATAACATTTTTGTTAAAGAAAGGAGTTGCATTGCACACATCATGTTCAAAAATTTATGGGCTTCCTATTACTTACTACAATTAGACAACCTTAATGAGAGTGGAAATTTCAAGATAGAAGCCAACGATACACATTGGGTCTTGATTTCTTTCCATGTAGAAGAATTTCGCCTTCTTATTGTTGTTGCTTACTTAAGGTTGATTAATTCAAATATCCATTAATTACACTTTCAATGACGTGACATTTAAGTTATGATGATGTAATCATCATGGGGGAGAGACTTGATAAATAAAAACAATGATTGAAAAGAAATTTTGAGGTTTCCAATTTTGAAAATGAGAATTGCAACTTTTTGACCCACATAAGTTGTTTCCTTGAGGCAATTTGTGGTTGATCGATTTGTTGCTCCTTATTTTAGTTATGTGCAAGCTTAATTATAAGATATTTTGCTTGTGTTCTTCTTACTTAGAGCAAGAAGTCTTTAAGCTTTGTTTTTCCCCATAACCTAGGTGAATAGATCTTTATGAAAAATCTTTTTATTTTGGTGCAATTGTTTATTCTCATTTTTTGTCTATTGAGTATGCTTTCATTCGCAAAAAAAATTATATGCTAATCATGTGTTGTATGTAATTACTGAAATATAACAATTATGAAACTTCAACCTTCCAACAAATAGGAGAGAAATGGCACTCTTTTGGACTAAAAAGAATAAAAATTGTGCAAATCACCATTGATTGTGATAAACTCTCTTTGGTTACAAATTTGGTGACCTCTAACTTGGTCCCATGATTGAAAAAAATTTGGGGGTGGGGGGAGTTTAGCTATAACACCTAAGCTCACCACGTTATGGTACATCACAAGTTTGAAACTATAATTATAATAAAGGTTGTCAGTTAATTCACTTGGATTGATTATACACTCATGTAAGTTCCATGCAAGAAATGGGAGTTGTGTTTTTTGTCTCAATTGTATTGGACTTGGTTCTTGAAAGGAGTTGAATTTGCTTGAATTGTTGTAATTATATGGTTAAGCCTAAAGATAAAATTTATATTAAGTGTTATTTTGTGTGTTACGAACACTTCCAATGGCAATTAACACAGGCACCAACACATAGTCACTTCTCAACAATCCTCTCTACATTGGATTGCATCAAAAGTGTGCGACTAGCAAGGTGTTTTATCTTTGTTATTTTCAAGCTTCTTCTACACCCCCCTGGATTCATTAGTTGTCAAACACTTTGACTTACTACACATTGATTTGGTAAGCTTTTAGTGATTTTCTTTCCTCAGGAATACGATGAACTACATGAGTTTATGTTAATTATGAGGCAAACATATGGAGAGAAAATGATTGTCCAAATGAGTGCTGACATAGTCTCTTCTCATTGAAATCCACATTTATGATTGTGTGTACTGAGGGCCTCAATGTTGTCATTCAATCAAATGTTGTGTATTGTGTTGAATGTTGTGATCAATTAATCCCCTTGTGGTATTGATGCCAAATTTTGCTCACTGATTTTTACTTAAAATTTGGTGGTGACTAATTGATTTTTTATTGAAATGAGTACAATGGGTTTGGAATATATGCATCTTTCCATGTATATTGATATATAAAACATTGTCAAACAATAATAATCTACTATGTTTTCATGTGGACCATAGTTGTGTGTAGTTAGTTTACTTTATTTGATCACTTTAAAAAATGATAGTTGATAGGTATTTGGGTTGTTGGCTATTGGAATCAACATGATTTAATCTTAGTGGTCATTTATGCAATTTGAAGATTTTGCAAACCACAATGCATTCTAGTTGTTAGAAAAGTACAATACAACACATCTTGTGTTCAATAATGACATTTAGGTGCACTCATTCATTCATCTTTTCCTATATCACAATTACATGAGTTGGACTCATTGATGTTAGTTATGAACCATTAGATTATTCATAACAATGTCCTAAAGAATGGTGATTGTAGGAAAACTGAACTCTAGACTTGGAATCTAAAACAAACACAATGTAGTAATATACCCCCCCCCCCTCCACCTTCATGGTTGTGACAAAAGTTTATGAATAGTTTCTCTTGTGGCAACTAAGCAAAGTTCCTTTCAGACATTTCTATGTGGTTGATTATTGCAAGGAATTGTAGCATTGATGTTTGTTGGACTTATTGCAACATTGCCACTAACAAGAGGTGTTTTTACAAATCACAATTTCCTATTCTTCAAGGTTGGTGAAGTAATAATTCTTCCTCTTCAAATCTCATACTCAATACCCAAAGTCTCAATTCAATAATTCCTTTTGATCCAGTTGTTGTCACAATTATGTCTTCATTACCATAAGCATTATATTCATTATGCATCCTTTACTTCTTGGCTTTGTAAAAAAAAAAAATTTTGGGTGGAAATGCACTCAATGGGTTTTGATTTCTAAACAATCTCGTGATGTTGTTGTGAATTTGCTAATTGAAAGTTTGCATGCTAGTTGACACATTGTGGTTGAGTTGTGTGCAAGTTAGAAACAATATTGTAGATATTATTGCATAAAAAATCAACAAGCAAGGGAAGCATACATTGGAAAGAGCAAGGAAGAAGATTTACCTTGTGGACTCCAAGGGAATAATATTTAAAAATGTCTTTTGCAATTCCTACTTTATTGTCTCTCTAGTTCACTAAAATATTATTCTAAAAACGAGGAATTTTTATTTTGTTTTAGCCATCACAAACTAGTCGTACATTGAGAAATTTTTCTTCCTTGTCCTTTTGGGTCATGTGAAGAGTATTTACTAATCTAACTATGGTGGTAGGATATTATTATATCCATTCTCATAACATTTTCCATGGAAATATTTTATGCCCATATTTTGTCTCACTTTCATTTGCATCCTTCTCCCTTGAGTTGAACTTGTTTTTCTTATCTATGTTGTGGGACAAGGATTAGTGACAAAGTCACGATTTGAGACATTGCAAAAGTTCAAGAAATTGTATGGTCATGAACATGAACCTTGTAGTAATTTGGTTTTTGCTATCAAGGTACATACATTGAGGTCCACCACCCATTCAATTAATGTTGCACCCTTCATCTCCATTCATGGAAATTCATGGGTTTGTTTTCTTTGGAGCTAGATTTTGCCTATCTTTGAAAAGTTGTTTAAAAAGTAAAAACCCTCCCATGGTGCATCAAACACAAATTGTTCATTACTGGTAGACTAAACTTGTGGGTGGTGATTGTGAGTTGTCAAGCTTTGAAGCCTATTGTGCTCATTGGGACATTTGGTTGTGGTGGTACTTTCACCAAAGAAGCATTAGAGCAAATTGCTTCATATCAAGATGTATGTACACCTTTTTCATCCCCGCTGCCACCCAATTTGAACATACCCAAGACAATGGCAAATTCGTTTTGGATTTGTGCACCCGTACTAATTGCAACATTGCTAGAGTCTACCAACAAGAGTGATAATGTAATGCATCCCTTCCACGAAGGAGAAAAATGGTCAAGTTGTTAAGAACAAGTCCATGTGATGACACATGTTGCCAAAAGTTTAAACAATTTTTTTGGAACTAGAGATATTTTAAATAGATTAAGCATTGTTGAGGATTTGGGGATGGTAGTAAGGATCTATAGCTTAAACCCTAATGCCTAAACTAGTTGTTGTTTAAGGATTAAGTTCTTGTGAGTTGAATTCCAGAGCTAAATTAAATGGGTGGGAGAACTGGGATTGAAATATTTGCAATACACTAAGGTTTTGGTATTTGAAATAGGGAAACAAGTTGAAAGTTCAACAAATATACAAAAAAGGTTGCAACTACGTACTACAAAAAAGATCCTACAAATCAATGTGAATTTTTATAACTCTAAATCACATTATGCTTTCTTGTTTGACTTCTTACTCTTTTTTGTTTCAACATTTATGTCGTTAGAAGTATCAAATATGTCATTAATGTGTAGTTGGTCCCTAATAGTAAACTAAAATTGCCAAATTGCAAGTAATTTGTTAATTGCCATGCTAGTTTCCTCAATCTCATTCTTGGAAAAAAGCACTACAAATTTGGTGTCTTCCATGTCTTGTTTGGTTGCAAGTTTTAACAATAACCATAGCACCTTTCAAAAACCTTGCAAATTTCAAGTTTTGCCTCTCCTTTTCTTGAAGTGGTGAAATGAATCCCCTAGGTTCATCTTCATTAGTAGAATCAAGGTATGGAAACTTACAACTGGACAATGAAACTTCTATTCCTTTTAGCTTGATCCCAAGTTCAAGTTCAAGTAATTTAGGAACGTCCAATCATGTTATTGAAACTTGCATTGACAATGTTGAACTTGGCATTGTCTTTCTTACACATGCAGGAAAAAAAAGGAAGGTTCAATGGCCAGTAATTAAAAACTTTTAGGACACATGGGTTGCCAAATTCCCATGGGTTCAACTTGTTATAGGGAAGACGACAATTTACACCATGTGCGGTGCAAGATTTGCATTGATGTTGAACATAGGGAAAATTTATTGGTGCCAAAGTTGGATGGGCTCCATAAGCACAATGGCAAAAGAAAGTGCAAGTGTGCTAAACTTGGACAAATTATTGGTGAATACTACACTAATTTTTACACCCAAGATGTAAAGAAATCCTGCATCTATTACAATACAAGGCCAAATTTTATTCTTGATTTCTTGATTAGGTGGTGAATGCAGAAAGAACTCCCAAAAAAAAAAAAAAAAACCTCTAGTTTGTTGCTATTTTCCACCTTTTGCAACAAGGAAGGCCTTTGATAGATTATGAATGTTTGTAAGGGTTCTTTCATTTTCTTAAGGTTGAGTAGTTGGCCAAAATGGACTTGATTGGATTAATTCTAATGGATGGGGAATGGCAAGTTTGTATCCTATTTCCCTCCCATAGTTTGTTTTTATGTTGTTGAATCTTATTCCTTTACTAATTAATGAAAATTTTGCAAATGTCAATTTGTAATCCCAGTTTTATGGACTAAACTAGTTTTAGGGTTTATGGTTTGTGGGTTGGGAATGGCATACATTATCCACAACATAATCTTGCACGCAATTAAGCATGTAATTCAAAAGGTGATATTTATAGCCCTTAGTTGTGATGAAAACAAAACTATTGACAACCAAAGTTGGATATCTATCCACTATTATGTGGTTGAAAATACCCATCCTTTTGAATTTGCAATGGGTAATTAAGGGAGGTGGGTCTATAACCTAATTGCATTGTTAGTGGATTTTATAGTTATTTATGGGGGATTATTTGAGGGGGATTTGGCTTCTAGGTTGATTTGCTTTGCGATAGATGGTGTGATTGTTTTTCAAGGTTTGAAAATAGGGGTGATAATGTAGCTTATAGATAAGCATGCACCATTTGTCACTACCATTGCATGGCATACAAGTGCAATTTGGCCATATAAACACTTTCAAAGTTGCCGCTAGTTGCAAAGATTAAGGTGTTGCTATAGTCCATGTATGTGTACTTTACTCACTCCCCTAAGAGGCACATGGACTTCACAAAGTTGGCAAAAAAATTGGAAACAAAGGGTGGGAAGATTTTTCGTAATGTGAAGATTAGATGGATCTCAATGCTTACACCTACCAAGTGTGTTTTGTAGGAGTACAAGACTCTTGTTGTCAAAATGGTTGATGATAATCTTGGGAATGTAACTGCTAAAAACAACTATGAATTGTTATGTGATTGTGACACTTTCTTGGGACCGACATGTGTGTTACCCATGATGGAGGCAATGTAAAGTCTATCTAAAATGGCCCAAGGCAAGGATACTTTTGTTTGTGATATTATGAACTCTATCATATTATGTACTAATGAATTGTATTCCTAGTATGTAGACCCATTGAAAAGGTATGACCACCCACAATTCTAAACTTTCAATGATCTAGTGGAACATGTTTGTGATGCCTTACACATGGTTTGGTGGTTGGAGCTAAAAAGTTAGATTTGATATGTTGCATTTAATTTCCACACCCACTTGTATATGTTACACAAAACAAATTCCCCTACTAGTGTTATGTCAATGGTGACTAAAGATGACCAGACACTTTCAATATAATCTACAAAACAACAATGTACACATTGTGCAACTAATGGGTTGATAAAAAAACTTGAAAGGTGTTTCCTTGCACATGACTTAATGAATGCAATGGGGATCATCTATCCCCATTATTGGGAGGTGCCTGATGCAAAAACCACCTTCCTTAGTCACTTGGTAGTCTTGAAGGTGAAATTATGCCACCTTAAACAAAAAGGTGCAAGTGGCACCTTGGTCATTGGTTTGCTCCATATCCAAAGATGTAGTCGTATATGCTATGAACAAGGTTGGAAATTGTTGTGAGCATCTTTTGGATATCATAGGCACCTTGGTTGTTGGTCATGTCCATATCCAACACTTCTTAACCAACAAATGACATTTTAAAAAACAACAACCATGGTACCCTACATGTGTTGCCTGATTGTAACCTTATAACTAAACTATGAGAACAATTGGCATCAAACATTATTGTGGCTGACAAGTTATTGGAGTATCTAAAGTTTGTTAAGTTGGCCATTGGCATGGTCTTAGGCAATGTGGAGGACAAGAGGACCTTTTTTAATGTGAAATTCTTGGAATTGAAGTTTCAAAATTGGTTGATTGTCCATTTGGAATTGGTGGTTGCAATGTTTGCACAAAAAATTTACAACCTAGATTCTTTCCTTTTCTACATAGCAATTTGGCAATGGGGGGAAAGATAAAATGCAGTATGGAGATTAGAAGTTTAACACTAGGGATATGGGTGGACTAGTATGTGTTATGGTTTTTAGTCTTTTGAAGCACAAATCTATGGGTTTTGGAACCATGAATTTATGGTTTTTTGTACCAAAATTTCACTTCTTCAAAATGTGGGTGCAATTCACTAATCCTCGTTCACTAGACTAGTGAATTCAATGCTTCTTCATTTGTCCTATTCATTACAACGAGTCAATTCACTCAAAATCTAGTGAAATCACTTGGCGTACAAGGACACCTTTTATTGTAATGTTTGCAATGTACATGCCTTTGTTTAAGGGCATTTTGGGTTAGAAGAAAATAATAAGTAAAGTTTGATCTTTTTATAGGTATTTCATTTCATATTCATTGCATCTTCATGATTTTTGATATTAACTTGGATGATGTATATATTTTGTAGGTTGTGGCCTTGGGTATATGTAACATATTTCCAATATCATCACCATAGATTAAAACTAACAATTCTTTCATTTTGCATGTATAATCTAAGGTGGCTTGGTATGTGCAAATCCTCCTTCCACTTTAATTGGGGAAAATCCATAAATGGATTGGGGTTCAATCCCCTTGGAAAATATACAAAATATGTATGTAAGATTGTATATAAAGTTATTTGTGTTATTTGTACTCTAGTTTTGCATGACCCACACAAAACATTTCAAGTTGATTCTAAAAACACTTTTTGTTATTTGTATTGGCAAATTTGTGTAGATTCTAAAGTAGGGAATTCATGATTTGATCATGACAATACATATATATATATAATGTGTATGTAAGACTATATAAGTTGTAGCCACAAATCCACCACACTTGTGCATAAGTTGCATTAATTTACAATTGATTTAAGTTGGGGTTGCCAAATTTCCTTCACACATTGCTTATTACTAGCTATATGTTTGTTTAAGTCTCCATTTTGTTTGCACACATTCTCTTCTATTGTGAATGTCCATGTCACCATTATATTATGCTTACAAAATTATTTATTTCCATTAATTCATATAATTGAATGTGTTATAGCCAGTTTTGAAAACTTTTCCACATCATATTTGCCACCTATTTGGATGAACATAGGCTAGAAAGTGCCAACGATGCTACTTCAAAATATTGAAAACAATACTTGATTTTGTTAGTGATCTCTAGGTTTTGGTTTTTTAATATCATTAAAATAATTTTAAATATATATTTTAGATTTTAAGGCTTCTTTATGATTTCATGCATCTATGTGAGGTATCTTAATTATGTGAAGTATTAATTAAGTCCAACAACCATAATCACATTTTACCCACTCAATGGGCCTTAAACCCTTCCCAGAATATGAGGCAAACCTTACCATAAGGTTAACCACCATATGGAGATCACAAAGCAATGGGAATGAGAAGGATCTTACACCCATTAGTAAGTAGGCAAGAGAGGGATTTTAGGGTTATGAATAGGTAGGTGTAAGAACCTTCTAAGTCCTAAATATTCAATGCATTATCCCTCCAAGGAGAAGGGATACTCATAAATATAATGTACCCTTCAAATGCATTAATAAATTCTTTCCAAGTGTTTTACAAATTAGTGTCATTCTTTTATGCAAAATATAAATAAACAAAAACAAATCACTTAATGTAGAGAAGTCTTTTTTAAGTCTACATTAAGTGATTTGTTTTTGTTTATTTATATTTTTCAATGTTTTGATTTCACTAAAGAGTTTAATGTTTGCTTTGAAAAATTACATCTTCCATTGAAATTTTCAAATAAAAAATCCATGTTTGGCTCCAAATTTTTTTGCTATTTATATCAAAAAATTGCCACCAAAAACACCATTTAAATCAAACAAGATCATAATGTCTAAAATTGATAATGAAATTATCAAGCACCTTTACAAATGTAAAACATCTTGTTGAAATTTGCACAATTGTTGAATGTTGGCTAAGCAATTTTTGAATCTATATAGAACCAACTCTATACACAATCATTGGATGCCCTTATGTGTGTTACCTTTATATGTAATCATATCCAACCATTAGGTTTTATAGAAAATTAATATCTAGCCCATTAGGGTTTCAAAAAATTTGGATATGCATTTTGTTTTGGGTTTAGGGTTTTCATTTAAGGTTTAAGGAAAACTTGTCATTGTTCCTTTTTGGCATTTTGCACCTTTGCACTTTGCATTTTCGTTCAATTTTTTTTTCTAAACTATAAGTCAATCTTGGAACTTTGCTATGAGCTTGTTGCAAAATTAAGTTGATTTTTGTCATAACAATGGATATTTAATCTTTTTTTTATTTTGAATTCTGCAACAATTGAATGTTTCATGTTTCATTTCATGTTATGTTATAAGGTTCATAAGAACTTGAACTTCTTTGCAATGTTTATGTGTTGTGTTTTCTCCTTTGAGACCTTGGGTTTGCACGTTGCACGTTGCACTTTGAATAAATAAGTTTTTGAACTTTTTTCTTGCTTTGATTATTATATTTTCTATTATGATTTGCATCCTTTGCTTATTCAAGTTTGATTATTCAACGCATTAAGAAAGTTTGATTTTAATTTTGTGTTTTGTTGTTCAACAAATTAGAAGAATTCAACTTTGGTTTTTTCTTTTCACAAATTAATAGAATTTGGTTGTTTTTGTTGTTTGGCAAATTGAGAATGTGCAACTATGGTACTATGTTTTGTTATCTTGGTTATGATTTTGTTGCTCGGTGGATTGGAGAGTTCAACCTTAGTTTTATTACTTGATAAATTGAAAAAGATTGATCCATTTTGTAATTGTAATTGTAATTGTAATTGTAAAAACACAAGTTGCAACTTGGAAACCCGATAATCAAATGTTTATATGTTGGGGATTTGTTGCTATCAACAACTTGCATGTGGATTTGGTGAACCCACAATTGTTGTGATGCATAATTTGTAAATTTGAGAAAACATTTGTTAATGCTTTGATGCAAAGATATATTCTTCACAAGTTTCTAATCAAATACAATAAAATTAATTATATAATTCTTATGAATACACATGATCCTAAGTTGTTTGCTCATGGGAAACAATAGTTTAACAAGAAGGTGGTAAAACTTGTTCATATTTGATAGCCAAGGGACAAAAGGATCGGTCCATTTTGTTGTGTAATCATCACATTTTTTTATGCCACAAAACCATAGAAAAAATGATGATGTTCAATAGTAGGGTGAAAGCATGGTAAAGTGTATAACAAAAAGTACTTGCCAGTCTACTTGTCAACTGAACAAAAAGTAGGACCAAAACCCATCACAAAATTGTTATACATTCAGTCTTTTTAGTTGAATTATAAATAACAAGATACTTCTTTATTATTATGCATTACTTTTAAATTTTGCATTGTAAAAGTAGGTTTCAAGTAGACTTTTAAAAATGTAAATAGCTTAAAACCTACTTTTTGTAGTGTAAAATTTGATTCAAGTATGTGTCAAGTATATTCTACTAGAGAGAAAGTAGATTTGTTTTTTGTGATGCCCTTGAATATACAATGACCTTTATGCTATAACTTCATACATGTATATTTCATTAATTTTTCTAATGAAAAAGTAGGTTTGAACACCATTTTGAGCAATCAATTTCAAAACCTACTTATTTTTTATTTTTATCATTCCAAAGTTTTTGAAATTTTGTAGTTGATTTATGATAAACCTGATTGAAGGTTCAATAGTTTCAAAATGAAATTTAAGTAAAAATTGAATCTACTTTCTTGTGTTTTAGTGAAAAATTGCCTTTTTTTAACTTGATATTTTTTCAACAACTTTTTCAATATATTTTACCATGCTTTTACCCAATACTTTTTTGAGGATTTGATGTTTTATATTTCAAGGGTTACAAACCCTTATCCATTTGCAAGTACATTTGGTTTTGAAGGTTATTCTATGTCAATGCCCTCATGTTCAATTGCCTTCTTCATTTTTTCTTGTAAAAGAGGTGTTGTCAAGAAAATAATGAACTAGAATGTTTTATTAAATCTTGCATTTGCAACAATAATCTTTGCTAGTTTTGATCTTTGAATGTTTTGTAACGATCTGAATATTTTTGCTCTAATTATCAGAATTTTAATTGCAACCTAGGTGCCCATGCATATTATTGTAAGGTTGTTTGAAATGAATGACACAAGGTCAAGTAGTCCATGGTTATACAACTCCAATTTTTATTAAAGAGGTCTAGTTTGTTACATAAGGTAATTGCATTTGCAATGGATGAAGGCTAGTTTTTTGGATGTGAGTTTCTTTGCAAAACACAATCTTCAAATCTTGGGTTCACAAATATAAATTAAATGAGTGTTTAGTCTAGTTAAGGTGTCGACAACTTTAAAGCATTGTCACTTGCAGGTGGAGAACATGGATCAAATTATCATTGTGATGAAAAATGGGTTTGATGACATGTACTTCAATTTGCAAGCTAAATTTAAACTTGAAGCAATACTTAAAAGCAAAAAAATGTTTGACAAAAAGAACGATTGAAAAACATAATTTTTTTGAAAAATTACAAATTAACAATGGTTAAAATTTGTGAGGTTAGAGTGGGTTTGTGTGGGGGTGTGGTTGGGGGCAAGGAACTTGTTTTGCAATTGGTTGAAGTTCTTCATAGAATTAGAGTTCAATTCCTTTGCACGTTACTTTGTTTCGAATTTAGAATTTTGTTCATGTTGGTTTTTGGTATGGGAAGCTAGGTTGACACTTTAAACAACCATAATTGAAATTTTGACATGCATAACCTTTTTGAAATCCAAACTATTCATACCTGGCAAAGAAATTTAAAAAAAAAAGAATGTGCAACTAGGTGGTGTAGTAAATAAATAAATAAAAAATCGTATCCTTATTAAATAAATAATTTGTTTTTATTGGTATCAAGGTCTAAAAGTCATTAACCAAACAACACTGGTTAAAAACCTGGCATTTTTTCTGGTTACAAATAACCATGGTATATATCCCATCCTAGACAAAATCAAGGTTTTGAGTCCAATTTAACATTTCCTGGGTTAAAAGATCTCACTAGAGAAGATGAAGGTACCAGTGTATGTTCTGATTCTCCCTGGCTGCTTGTAGCTAATAAGTGACCATAAACATCTTGGTGCTCACCACTTTCGGAGTTTTTCTTTTCCTAACATGCTCCCAATGATGTTGCCAAAAAGAATACCACACTTATTTTTATCCCATATCCTTTGCCCAAAGTTCT
>Ga0209208_10008453_pt1 | contig 13717 bp, 5 predicted proteins | sample S1TSphfallax_3_FD_187694 | JGI IMG/M metagenome (GOLD analysis project Ga0209208, IMG submission 187694) | Host-associated microbial communities from peat moss isolated from Minnesota, USA - S1T2_Fd - Sphagnum fallax MG (SPAdes) (version 2) | ecosystem: Host-associated > Plants > Peat moss >...
TTTTTTTTGTTTTCTGTTTTGTTGCGAAGAAGACAATGATGACAACGAGCAACTTACTTTGTAGGTGCAGGAAAATGACAACAAGCAACTATTGCTCATTATCATTATGTTTTGGTCTTGCAAGAGTAAAAGAACGATGATAAGCACTGCTTGTCATCGTTTTGCTATACTTAAAATTGTATGCATGAGCTATGAAAATCTTTCATAGTTGCTTGTGACTTAGTTGGCATAACACCACTATACTTGGGTTGGGGAAACGATGGTACTAGCTCCGTCAACTTTCCTTCTTGCAATTCCATTTCAGCTTCTAGCAACACAACTTATTGTTGTAAAATCAAGGTAGGAGAACTATAGGCAAGAATATGATCAACAACATGGATTGAGATCTCATTATCTGCTTGTTTTTTGTGGTGCAAGGGCTGTGTACTTTGCTTTGGAGATGAAGGCGTTGAAGGAAGATTGTGAATGTTTTGAGATTTTGCCACCATGCCACATCTACCCCAACAAATCAAGTCAGAAGCAACATCAAACAAGAACTTTGCGCTATGAAACCTAAATGAAAATCAAGATTTCTTGGGGCAAACTATTTTAAATTTTTGTTTTCAAGAATAATTTCCCAATTCCCTCAGGTCATGTTTGATCATGCCAAATGTTGAAGTTTCTTGGAATTTTTGTTTGATCATTTTCAATGCATGCAAGAAAACTTTGGAGATATTTCAACCCATCTTGGTACTTGGAGTCCATCATCCCTTACATTCCATGTGATCTAGATGTGCTTCGTGTTGTTTTAAAAAAGCTGATTGACTTCCACCCATGTTTTTTTCATCTTGCTAACTTTTTGGAGTCTATTTCTGTGTGTCTCTTTCCGTCTATGTTATCTTGGATTTGTCAAAAGTTTCAAGAACACAAATCTATTTGTGAAATTCATGGAGAAATTCTAATAAAAAATCTGGGAAAGAATTTGCTGAGGATTGATTAGGGAATCACTATTGTAAGGAATTTTTCCTTGAGCTTGCAAATCCAATATTAACAAAGATCTATTATATGGGTGTGGCTAGACATGACCCCGCGGGTAATTATGAAAAGGTTCATGACCAATGTGCCATTTGGAGTGCTTTTGTATGGAGGTTTGGATTCGTCTTTAGTGGCTACAGTGGCATTATGACATTTCAATGACATTAAAGTTGCCAATGTCTAGGGTGTCCAACTTCACACTTTTTCTATCAGCTTCAAGGTGATGATAGATTTTGATTAATACTTGAAAGCTTTCAATATGATTCCTATTCATGTGTAATAATATATAACAAGATGCATGTGTGGATTGCAAGAATGATTTTGTGAATTAGTTTCTTTAGGGAATTATAATTCATTATCATCATGGAGTAAATTGAAAGTTGGAATTATTTAGCTTGGTGATCTAGAATACTTGAACAATATTTAGAATTGAGATTTGGGTGGGCTTTTTGTTTTAGTTATAGGGTTTACTTGATCTACACGTTACAAAAAAGTTGCAAATTATTTGAAAACAAACCACCATGAATCCAATACCCTTCTTAGCAATTATTTAGGGTAACAATTTATTTTTAAGGCAACCACATATTTACCATTATGACATGTTCCCCATTTTAGGGTGGGGTTGTTTTGGATTTGGTCATTTTTTGCACATTTTTGTAACACAAGTCACCCATGTTTTTTATTTATTTAAAATTTTTTACTTTCATTTGACAACATCTTATGTTAATAGTTAGAAATACATTCTCACATATTTTTATTTGTATGTTTGATGAAATCATCAAAAAAATGATTTTAATTTTGCACTCAAACCAAAAAACCTTTATTTACCCCCAAAAAAAGAAAAATCAAACCTAGAAAAAAAACCATACCCTCATGAGGGTATATAAACACCATGGATTGAATTACTTTGGTCCAAGCTATTGGAGGGATATTGCTTGTGCCTATAATTATTCAATGCACTTGCAATACCCCTATTAAGATATATTACAATTCCTTTGGCTCCATAACACATTTGAAGAATCTTGGAGGGGTATGGCATAGCCATACCAAGACCTAGAAGGAAAGAAATACCTTATTTGGGATTTTTTGGCAAACACCATGGGCTCTTGGAGGGGTATTGCATTGCCCAAACAAAACCTAGAAAGAATGCAATACCCTTATGAAGGTAATTTGTAAATACTATGGATTGAATTATTTTGGTCCAAGCTATTAAAGGGGTATTGCTTGTGCCCATAATTACACAATGCATGTGCAATACCTCTTTTAAGGAATATTAGAAAATGTTTTGGCTCCATCACATATCTATTGAAACTTGGAGGTGTATCGCATAGCCATACCAAAATATAGAAGGAAAACAATACCCTATTTGGGGTAATCTGCAAACACCATGGGCTCAATTATTTTGGTTCAAGTTATTGAAGAGATATTGCTCATGCCCAAAACTACTCAATTCACATGCACTACCTCTCTTAGGGTATCCCATAAAACCTTTGGGTTCCATAACATATCTTTTGGAATTTGGAAAGGTATTGCATAACCCTAGCAAAACCTAAAAGGCAAACAATATTCGCATCATTTTGTGATAATATCGTAAACCATGAAACAAAAAAATGTTTTTTAAAATACTTATTCCATGCTCACTATATGATTGTTAGACATATTGATTCAAGGAAATGAAGGTATTGTAAAGTTTTTCACATTGATGTTAAAAGGTCCACTTGAACAAAATTATGGAGTTTAAATGTAATACTTGCATCATCTTGGGATATTTGCATTCACCTTGAAACTTGGAAAGGTATTGCATAGCCTCACCAAAACATAGAAGTAATACAATACTTGCACCATATTGTGACAATATCATAAACTACAGTACAAATGAGGGTATTATCAAGTTAGTCACATTGATGGTAAAAAATAATGAATTATCACTAAAATGAAGGTATTGCAATTACACATCAAAATTTTATTGAAATGACCTTATACCATCAAATGTGGCCAATATTGTAATACCTTCATGTACATATAATACCAATAATTTTGCATTGGTCCATTGAATAATTCTTATCATTTATGAGTTTGGAAATATCTTTCAATTATATTTAATATTTATTTAAAATTTATAACATAATTTTTTTATTAAGATATTATATATTTTAAAATGTAATTTTTTAAATAAACCCATTCATTAATTTATTAAGTATATCATTATTTCATATATTGTAGATTAAATTTTATATTGACCAAACATACATAATATGAAGTACTTATATTTTAAAATTCAATTAAAACCTTTATTCTTAAACCTTAAACTTTGAATGAAGGAGTTGAGGGTTCTTGTTGGACGAATTTTTTTTTGTTTTAAAAAAAGAGAAAATTGGGTCATTACTCAAGCCAAATATTCAAACAAAAATAAATGAAACACAAACATAATTTACATCTTTGGAAATTTTTAAATTATATTTGAAAATCAAAAACATCATAACCAAATTACACTATATATAACAATGGGTTTATATATATTAAAATTACATTTAATATAAATATAAATACAATTTTATCTTATTTTGAATAAATATGAAGATATTATATATATTAAAATGAATAAATAATATAACTTTATAATATTACTATATATATATAGGGCTAGGTTACGTAAGAATTAGCCTATTAGCCTATTATTTATGTTAGGGCAGGTTGTCTAGTTTAGTTAGTGTCAACACTTTAGTTAATTAGACAACTTTGGCTATGAACTTCTATTATAGTTGGCAATTTGTCTTGTGTTCATGTTTGCATCCATATGGTGTGAAAAATGTTCATTTTAACAAATATCCAATGTGCTTTTCTAATGGTCATTTGATCTTCATGCTCACAAAGAATCGATAAAAAATCACAAAAATCATAATATTTTTGAGAATTAAAAATAACTAGAACTATAGCTAGAACTAAAAACTAAAAACTATAACTAAAATTAAAACTTGCCTATTATTTTGGCCATTGATGAGGTTGTTATTTTAATTTTGTTGTTGCAAAATTTGCAATGGATATGGTGTGATAACATCTTGATTTTGAGCCAATTGATTACGCAAATGAAGCTTATGTCACAACAACATCCATAATTTTGTCATAGATATCGTTAAGGTTTTTCCTCAAATGGTCGATTCCCTCCATGACCGATGATGAGGACAAGTTTTTCCTAGCAAGCTTTTTAAAGGGATTCATGGGTTAGTTAGTCACTTGAAACAAACTTTATGTTGCATGCATGCTTGAAATGATTCAAGCGATTAAAATTCAAAAACCCTAAGGGATGCAAAAAACCTAAGGAAAGATGATGGGTGCTTTCAAAATGAAATGGAAGATTGGAAAATAAGTGTGTGGGTGGGTGGGTCTTCACCATTTTCTACTAATGATGATCTTTTGGCAGCTTGGGAATTTGAACTAATGTTGCAAAAAAAGGAGGAAACTTTATAACATTATGGAAATTAGTTGGTTATTTTTGTTGGGCTTCTTCTTGCACTATTCTTTTTCTTTGTCATTTGATGATGATGTTATTACATTTTTCAAGGAAGGTGTAGTAGGAAAAAGAACAATATTCTTTGTTGCTTGAATTTTAGGCATCACATTACTAATGTTTTTAGCCATTATTGTTGTTGTAGAAAATTTGGATTCTTGTTGTTGCTATTGTGGCTACTTTGGAAACAAATTAAAGAAGAAATATGTACGAAAAATGTCAACCACCGAGATGTCATATTTTCGAACATGTAGCTAATGTACTACATCCTTGAATGCACCATCTTGCAAGGTCAATATCACATGCATCTTTGTGGGTGGTCGATGATCCATGGCCCACAATAGCATGTTAGCATGACTCATCACCTTCACACTACTGGTACTCCCATTTTCATTATACCCTACAAGCAATCCACCATAAGCAAAATGAGCAAGACATAGAAATACAGTTTAACACAACACCATCATACATGATTACTCAAGTACTTCCATGAAGCTTCCAAGGCACGGTTGATTTTAAGCCAAAGTTTCAAACTTAGTTGATTTGAATCAATTGGGTTGGCTGACAATGGATTTGTTTCGAGAGAAGAGTTTTGATGGAGCTTCAAACTTGGGTTGATTTTATGGAACTTTGAACATATTTGATTTGTTCATGAGTTGGATCTGCAACTTCTAGTTTCACAAAGATCTTGAGAAAAGAAGACATGGCTATCAATTTTCAAACAACTTGAAAAGAAAAGTTCTTAAGCAAAGAAGATATATTAAAACCCATTTGAGTAGAACTTAAGAACTTTCTTGTTTGGCCCCTGCTACCTAAAATCTACGATGACATAGCTTGGTGAAGGTGCAGTATGTTATGCAGAAAAATTTCCATTCAGTATCGCCGTGGGCGTCTTTTGAGCAAAGAAGAAATGGGTATCCATTTGTAGAGAATTTGAGAAATAATTATCCTTGACAAGTTAAATCAATAGGTGCAACACATAAGTTGTAAATCTTATCAAACAAATCAAGTTCTAAAAGAAGGATTGCTTACTCTTGAATCTATTGGAACCTCTCTACCCATCAATACCCATCAAACTAACAATGTTAATAACTTATTTTTTGGAATTTTTAAATTCTCATTAAAAATAAAGTTCATAAATTTTTTTTGCACTATACATAACCATGGGTTTATATATATAATCAATTCTTATCTTATTTTAGATAAATATGAAGATATTATATGTATTAAATTGAACAACAATATAATTCCATAATATAATTAATTATATATAATGTGTTACTCAATATGTTACAAATAACAATATATTTAGACCAATATTTAAGCCAATATTATTTATCATAAAAAATAAAATTTACACAAGGATTTATGTTATATATTTATGAAATATAAAATATTACTGACCTACTATATATTTTTTAGACTAGAAATTATTTGTCAAGAAATGTTTAAATAAATTTTCAATCATACATAGGATTAATATATGGGAAAGATCAATTTAAATTATTATGCAAACCATTAAAAAAAATAAAAATCATGCATTTTAATTTTTTGATTTTGACAAATTATGAATTTGTAACATCAAGTAGTAGAATTTACATTAAACCTTAAACCCCTATACCATCAATGCGACCAATTTCATTTTATGTTCATTTATTTATATGTTAAGTCATATTGAGAGGTGAACAAATAATTTTGAAAACATGAATTTCATGATGTATTGGCAAGATTCAAGTATTTAAATATTATTTTTATGTTTCATGGTTAATGGATTATCACAATATGATACGGGTATTGCATTTAAATTCCATAACTTTGTTCACGTGACCTTTTACCATCAACATGACCAACTTTGCAATACCTTCATTTATTTGAATCAATATGTATGACATAATATATTGAAAATGGATTTTTTTTTAAAAAATGTCCTTTTGTTTCATGGTTTAGGATATTATTACAATATGATGTGAGTATTACTTTATTTCTAAGTTTTGGTATGGTAATGCAATACCCCTCAAAGTTTTAAAATATATAAAACCCAAAGGATTTTTAGGATATCTTATAAGGGGTATTGCATGTGCATTGAATATTCCTAGCCATTAGCAATACCCCTTTGATAGTCTAGACCAAAATAATTTAGCCCATGGTGTTTACTAAATACCCTAAGCAAGGTATTGTTTTGCTTCTAGGTTTTGGTAGGGACCCCTCCAAGTTTCAAAAGATATGTTATGGAGCCCAATGTATTTTTGGGATAGCTTGAAAGGGGTATTGTATATGTATTGAGTAGTTTTGGCCATGAACAATACCCCTCCAGTATCATAGACCCATGCGTACACCCATGGTGTTTAATTATAAAATACCTTAATGAGGGTATTGGTTTCTTTGTAGGTTTTGGTGTGGTTATGCAATACCCTTCTAAGTTTCAAAATATATGTTTATAGAACCCAAAGGATTTATGAAATACCTTACAAGGGGTATTGAATGTGCATTGAATATTCCTTGCCATACACAATAACCTTTGATAGTTTAGACCAAAATAATTTAACCCATGGTGTTTATTAAATGCCCAAAACAAAGGATTGCTTTGCTTTTAGGTTTTGGTAGGGCTACACAATACCCCTCCACTTGTTAAAAGATGTGTTATGGAGACCAATTGTATTTTTAAGATACCCTGCGAAGGGTATTGCAAATGTATTAAGTAGTTTTGGCTATGAACAATATCCCTGCAATAATCTAGACCCATGATGTTTAATTACAGAATACAACTAATGAGGGCATTAGTTTCCTTGTTGGTTTTCATAAGGCTACGCAATACCCTTCCAAATCTCAAAAGACATGTTATGTAGCCCAATGAATTTTTGGGATACCTTAAAAGAGGTATTGCATGTTTAGTGAGTCCTTTTGAACATGAGCAATACCCTTCTAATAGCATGGACCAAAATATATTCTACCCATGGTGTTATAGAGTAGCCCAACAAAGGTATTGTGTTGCTTCTAGGTTTTGTTGGGCTACACAATACCTCTTCAAGTTTCAGAAAATAGAATACGGAGCCCAAACTATTTTAAGGTTACCAGAATGGGGTATTACACATTCATTGAGTATTTTGTTTTATGAACTTGATTATAACATACATTAAATGTGTTTAAATTGAACTAGTCCGATTCCATATTGCTTTGATTATCCACTTGGTTTGCAATGCCCCCATGGAAGACACTCTTTAAATAGAGCTTGCGATACTTTTATATAGGGTGTGTTAAATATTTTAATCATCCCCTTATTTATTTGTTTGAGTGAACAAGGCCAAGCTCCATGCAATACCTTCATTTTATTCTTTCTCCATTGTTGTCAACCATGTTTCAAAAGCAAAAAGAAAAAAGAAGCTGGGTGGGAGGCCAGGAGAAAATAAAGTTCTGAAAAAGAAAACTGAGATCGGGGCTGAGAAAGGGCAAAGAAAAAAAGTTAAACCTGGGATGACACATGGATAGAAAAGAGAATCCCATCAGTGCACCATCCATCCACCTTCGTGCCTTGTGCAGGTGGCCCAAGTGTTTACACGTTGTCAACTGATTTTTCCTTCCAAAACCTGGTTTAAAAAAAAAATTATTTGAATTTTCAGTGACAGAAATCACTTAAAAATCAATATCTCCCACATTCTGAATCCAAATCTTACCAAATAAATTCCATTAAATCCTTCTCATCAAGATCTTTCCAACAACACCAAAGGCACATTCCAATTCTTCCCCAGTTTTGAGCTAGGATTGAATTGAATTGAATTTTATTTAATTTTCAGTGAAGAAATCATTCAATATTCAAAAAACTTTTACACCGCAAGTCCAAATGCCATGAAACCAAGCTGATGCACCCCTCTCCTCCTCGAGAGCTTTCCAAAGAGACCAAGTATGTTTAGAGATGTGATATGAACCATCCCAGTTCAGTGGATCTCATAAGTACAAACAAAACAAAGACAAAACAAACAAACCCATAGTTTTCACACCAAAACCCCATCATATTTGCATTTTCATATTATTGTGTATAAAAATTGAAGTTTGGAATTTACATAATATATAGTTTTCATAATTTATAGTTTTGACATCAACAATTATTGTAAAGATTATGTACATTCTATGGAAAAGCATTATAAGAAAGATATTATGTACAAGAAATTTATGACCCATTTGTGATATTGATGCTAGTCTACATTATCATAATTGTTGAAGGCATAATGAGGTGTAAACCAATGGTTGGTGAATAAAAATGCACCAAACCCTCACCGATTATTAGGGATGGGTCTTAAGGTTGGGTTTTCAAAAAAATCAAATAGCTGATATTTTCATATATAAGTATGCTTATCAAACAATCAAATACCCTATTCTAATGTACAATTATGGTTTCTATTTTTGAAAAAGTCGAATAATTGCTTAGGAAATTGCCAATTTTTTGTCCATTCTTTTTTGAAACCCAAACAACTCTTTGATGGTTTTCAAATAGCCAAAATCAGCAATTCTTTGAATCTGATTTTTTTTCAAATACCTGAAATTTTTTTTTATTGGAAAAATCAAATACCCACCCACCATTGGTATAAACATTTTTTGCATTAATAGTTTTAGTTATGTAATCTTTCTTTCAATTCTATTAATTAACATAAATTGTTTTTATTCCTTTTTAAGACATGATTGTTAGGAATCCAAATTAATTGTAATATTTTTGTTCAAAACATTTATGGTTACCATGTTCAAGTGTCAAGTGTATTAGTGTGGCATGTGCCTTGGCCCAAGTGTGAAATTTCATCAAAATTATGAAAATTTAAAATTTATTGAAAATTTAATGACAAAGATTATTCAAGATTCAATGTCTCTTGAACCTTAAGTCTAAAAATTAGAAAATCACCTAAACCCTAAACTTGGGCTACTCATTGAACATGCCTTTAAATTTGTTCCAAATTTGTTGTAGGTTTTAATATATTTCATAAGAAGGTCTACAAGATGTGTTGGACCAGTCAAAAAACCTTTTAGGTTTGATTGGATTGGATTGGATTGGATTGGATTTTGATTTTTGTGTTGGATTTTGATTTTTTAATGTCCTTCATGATTAGAATAGTTCAAAATTTGATCATGCTTAAAAATAAACTTATACATTTGATTATAAAATAACATTTGATGCAAAATTTCAAATGTTTATCGCAATATGAGTCACATTTGGTTTCCTTATCAATATCTAGTTGAAAACATTGTATGAATGATTGCCAAATTTGGTATTATTAACCAATACATGAAGATTGGAATATCTCCAATGTCATGAACTTTCATGTCATTGAACTTTGCAATATTGTAATTGGTTTCATGTCCCATTTAGGCACTTTTACAACCGTTTTCCTAAGTGGGGCAAATAACTGTTTACTAGTTGTAGTTTTGGTGCTATAAATATGAGTATTAATGCAAATCAGCAATTAATAAAAATGTTTGAAATGTGATTTAGAAATAAAATTTTGATAACATTTTAGAACATGCCCTAGAGAACCCAATACCACCTAACAAAGCAATGATTCACCTTACCAAGTTCAACACATTTCTAGGTGGAGGAAGCATGTTCCATTATACATCAAAGATTATATTTGATTAGTAATAACTATCTACTTAACTGTTTGTAAATGCTAGACCTATTCAAAAACAAATAACCTTGAAACATGAAGAAGTCCATTTACTCCAATTACAAATTCAATATTAAAATTAACTAGGTTACTACCATTCAAATGCAATATGCCTCATTTGTTATCAACGATACTATCACATGCAGTTTATTTAATTTGCAAGGTTGCTTCAATTAAATAAACAAAGTGGAAATATAAAGTAGAATTGTATAATTAAATGAAATTCAATTTTTTTTGTGGGGTCAAGGAGGTAGGTAGGTATGTGGGCATGAGATACACAAAAGGTTCTTTATCATGTACAAAGATTGGTATATCAAGCTAAGGTGAATGAATGAACTTCACCTTCATTGACCTATATTTAAATATATGTTGAATTAACCAATGTTGTGTGAGTATTTGATGTTGTTAATAATCCCTAGTTCTAGATTTTTTGAAATTTTAAAATAAAAAATCATGAATATTAATTTTTTGGGGAAAAATGGAATTAAAAAATTTCAAACCTTCTAAAAACTCAAAGAACCTACAATTTCTAAGTGGTTATTTCATTATTGTATTATATGAATAGCTTTGGCATTAATTAAAATGTTCTTTATTTCAAATTCCGAAATTTGTGAAAATGATTAGTCCATTTTGTCAAAAAGTTCAAAAAATTAGCTAAAACAAAAATCATGCACTAGTAATTAGTTGAAAAAGTTAGCTTGAGCACAAGTATGAGGCACTTGCACTTCCATACAACACAATTTTCTTAGTAAATAATAATATTATATGTTCAAGGGTTGAATCCTTGACAAATTATTATTTTTGCTTTTGAAGCACAAAGAATATTTGTAATCCTTCATCTAGTGCTTCCAATGTTGTGAAAATTGCCCAATTTGGTATAGAAATGGGGAAGATATGGTTTGTTTGGTTAAATGGGTTTAGTGTTTGGTGATGGGTGAAGTAGAACAAATTAGGGTTTCAAGCCTAAAATCTTTGATCCTTGCCTCTTTGCCTCTAAAATACAAAGAAGTTTTGCAAGGCCTTAATTGATGCACCCATCAGATTTGAAATCAGTCAAAATGGACTAAAAATGAGGAAGATACACAGTTGGAACTAGAGAGGGGTGTAAAGTTATTTAACTTTCTTTTTTGAAGCAAGCTTTCACTTGTCCTCTTCTTCTGTTTTTTGTATTGCTCCTTTATTCCTAGCTCTCAAAGAATATTTGTAGCCCTCCAGTTTGTGTGTCCAATGACCCAAAATTTGCTCAATTTGGTTAATGAATGAAGAAAATATTGAAAAATGTTCGATGATGGGCAGTTTTATGCTATAATAAATGAATACATTTCTAACTAAAAAAAACAAAAAGACATCCCAAATTATATGTTAGGTTGAACTTTACTTTATTTGGAAGAAGTTTATCACATAAAATCATCTTTTAAATATATAAAGTATGGGATTTGAATCTAAATTACATACTTTTTAGGACAGCATGTTGAAAATCAATAAAATAAATTATTTATTTAACATTGTATCTTCCATAGAACTTATTCATGCACTCCATCACATAAAAATGAACAACTTTTATTAAAAACACATAATCAAAATTTATAATTTTTAAGGCCAAAATCATGTTTGAACTCAATGTGTTGGTATGTGTAATAACTAATTTTTTTTATAAATCTCAAGTTGTTTTGCACTTTTAATCATCAACATGAATATGCTCTCCAATTTTGGAAATGAATGGTGCATTTTTTATAAGAAAAAAAATGCTCAAAATTTAAAAGCATTGTTGAACAATTGTTTTCCTTAGTATTTTATGTATATCAAAGAACTCTTGTAACTCAATGAAATGAATCCAAATCATGGAGGAGAAAGATCATTAGCAAATAAGCAAAATTTAAAAAATTAAATAAAAAATTTGGATAAATATAACACACGAACTTGTTTGTCAAAATAGATGAAGGTGCAACATTACATTACATTGGATGATTGCTTTGGCTCTTTTTATTGCAACTACACCCAGTTACATATCAAAACTAATTATTTGATGTGCTATTAAAAACAATGATTATGAGATTAAAAAATTTCCCTAATAAGTCAATAGGGGCTTGGTGCAATGTTGTGTAGGTATATATAGATTTTTATATACCTTCAAAATGGGATTAAAAAAAAGTTTCTCAAAATGCCCATGCCTAATGAACATGTTTTAAAAGATTTTATAGTTGAGGTTTCATTCATGTGGAGTTTATGGATGATTTTTTTAGAATGACCAAATTGCATTCACCATAGCAAATGACATCAATATCTTTTGATATAAGTTTTGATAGGTGAGTCTAGGAAGTTTTGTAATTGAGTGAACATCTAATAATCAAATATTACAATAATAAAAATCTAAAAACCATGTTCATTTGGACATGTAAAAAAAACCCTTGCTAAAAACTTTGTATGGAATGTATATGTGCTTAAAATGAGCCACTATGTAATACATACACCTAGTTAGATTATATAAGTATAGATCCTATTTATCCAAAGCCTTGTTTCCCTGGACTTTCAATTATATCTATCCTCAGTTATGCACAAGTTCTACACATGCAAAACATGTAAGCATAGGTTATAAAAACGCCCTATATTTGAAAAAAAGGGTATGTATTTCTTTAGAGTATATCAATTCATAGAAAATAAGCTAAGTTATATCATATACCCTATACATATATGGTGGGTATATCTGGGTAAAACAAAATTGTCCACACAACACTGGCTAGGTGCCATTTTCTGATACCCACACCAACATAAAGGTACGGGTATCAGAAAATCGTCTCTCGAATGGTTTTCATCAAGTTTACACTCATGAAGTTCAAAGACTTTGGTACTACGAGTGAAAAAACCCAACCGTGGGTACAAGGGTACACACCTTTATAAACACAAACTGCACTTCAGGTGTACCAGACAATTTGTTCCAGGCAATCAAGAGGGGCACCAGAATCCCACTCAATTCTACCATGTTGTATGAATAATCTTTACGAGACTGCACAGGCTTTACAACTTACAAGCAGCTCAAAAGTGAGCAGAGACAGAAGGCAAGAAGAAGATGATGATTCATTCCCAATCACAGACTACAAAAGGAACCTCACAAAAGCAACCAAACTGTGCAACAACATGTGCTCCCCATCCTCCTCCACACTTGTGTACAACTGTATTAAGTATATATATATATATATATATATTGCTAAGAGCAATGATTTCCAAAGAGGAAGAAAACAATGTGGAGGAAGAAAACGTAAGTTTTAATTTAGTCATCATTCATCAGCCGCATTCATTCAGACAAATGGGTCGTCAATTTGATCAAGGTTCTGAGCACCCAAAAGATCAGGCTCCTGGCCGCTCAGAAAAAAGGCTTTATCAATCATGAACCAAGAAAGAAAGAGGAGTCTATTAATGTGTGATGTGAGTGATTAATTCTGAAAGATGAGGATGCCGAAGGAAGAGAGAGCGAGAGAGACAAAATGTTAAAAGACAAAAACCAATCAATCCTCTTCATAATTCTCACACATATTTATCTGTGTGCTCA
>Ga0209208_10008454_pt1 | contig 13717 bp, 5 predicted proteins | sample S1TSphfallax_3_FD_187694 | JGI IMG/M metagenome (GOLD analysis project Ga0209208, IMG submission 187694) | Host-associated microbial communities from peat moss isolated from Minnesota, USA - S1T2_Fd - Sphagnum fallax MG (SPAdes) (version 2) | ecosystem: Host-associated > Plants > Peat moss >...
TATCTCATTCTTGGAGAGGTTTGCTCTTCTGATTGCTTCACTTGGGTGTCCACAGTGCAATTCCCAAAGTTCTAGAACTTTTGTTCTTTTAGTGTTAGGTCTTCAATAACTCCATACTGAAAGGTTTCTATAAGCAGAATAGACAGAACTGCTTGAAGTATTAATCACTATGTAGATAAAAAAACATCTATTGCTCACAGTGAAGTGAGTGAGTGAGTGGGTTTTCAGCGAAAAATAATCCCTCAAGGCTTTCAACTACCAAGTTTTGCTCATAATCATGGTCACAAGAGCTTGCACATGTAGCTTTTAAGGGAACATAAGAAGAAGATGATGAAAAATTGCCAATCTTAAAAAAACCAAAGCACCCAAAAAAGGGGGAGTACAAGGAACAAAATGGAAGGACACATGTCCAAGAAGACAAAGGAACCAGCTAAAAGCGGACCACAAGGGGAACATCAAGTTCTTGAACCCCCTCCGATCGCAAAAAATATCAAATAAGGAAAGGGGAGGACCTCTTGAAAGGATGCTTAACCTCGACGAACCCTCACCTACTATAACTACACATCTCAAAATAGAGACAATTTACACATGTTGTAATGCCATTGACACCCTTTGTCTATAAAATGCATGCAAAATTGAAAGAGGAGGGCTTCTAATGCCCTTCGTTGTTCACATCATGTTGGCACATTGATGAAGAAATTCGTTCACTTGTTGGTGTAGACATCCAAAAACCTTTATAACTAGAGGAAGAAACATGTCTATTGGGAACCAATCATGATAAAGACCTTCATTTGTTTGAGTTTCAATTGTCACATCAACCCCATAAGAAAGAGTAGCTTGTAAAACCAAACCGACTCAAGTAGTGTCAGCAATGACAACATTTGTCAACATGCAGACACCATTGATTGATAACAGAATGTCCATTTGACGGCACAAAAACTATAGAGCAAGGGGTGAAAGGATATGGGTTTGTTTTTGCAAAACATGAAATCTTGCATTTTTTGTAATGGCCACAAAAGCATCCCACACAACATCATGCAAAGTCGTTCTTTCCCCACCATGAGTGTAACAAAAAACATGGAAACCCATAGGGTCCAAAAGCTAGCTACAAATGTAGTGTGACACCCCAAGGACTAAAGGATGGGAAAAACTCAACCTAGTGTGTAATGTGATGGAGAAAACATCTAAAGCTAGGTGGGGAAAAAGGATGATGGAGCCAAGGGTGAACATTTGTGGAGTTGAACAAACAACCCCACAAAAACCAATTGGGAAGCAAAATGATCAAAGGTCATGGAGATGACATGGGTAGGGCTGAGGATATGGGTGCCATCGATTAAGGAAAAGAACAAACATGAGGGGAAAACCCTAAAGAACAATGCAAAACACAAAAATGAATAAACGTAAAAAAAACCCCTACAAGTGAGTTGCCTTAGTGTGTGCCCATAAAAGAAAAAATGGCAAACAAAACCCTTAAAGAAGAATGATGACTAAATAACAAAAAAACATGAAGGCCATAAAAGGAATGAACAAAAAAGAAAAGTTGGGACAACTGGCCTTTCGCTACCTAAAGTTTGTGGAAGATAACTTTACATGAAATGATGTTGAAAGCATTTGCAATGTCTATCAAAACACCACCCAATTAAGATGGGTAGCCAAAGTGATTTGAATATCATGGACCATGACCTCATAATGTTCTCTAATCGCCACCCCACTAATATGGTGATAAATGAAAAACAAATGAATCACAAAATTGTGAGCATAAAACCTTACTAATTAGCCAATAGAACACTTCTCCCATTGTAATTGAATGTATGCCATCATAAGGCTTGGCCAAGGCTAAAGCCAATTAACACCAAGGACCCAAGCCATAGACCTAGGGATGTGACTGATGATTGCATTGGAACACAATTAATGAACCTAAATGAAGCCACCAGCTAAATTTTCAAGGTCAAAAGAGTCTTGAAAATGTTCAAAGATTATGCCAAATGGACCACTAATTGACAAGTGAGACATGCATAAGAATGTTAATTTAAAAAAATCCACAAAAAGTTCAAGGTTTGATTATAATTGAAAGTCCAACAAGGAATTCGAGTAGGGGAAGTTTGTGTTCGGCAAGTGCAAAGCTAGCAATGCACTAATTGTTTCGAAGGATGCTAAAACTAGAGCAAGAAGGATAAGAACCTTGACAACACATGCAAACTTTTTAATGTGCCCCAAGGTTAAACTTCGTCCCAACCAACACAAAGGGGTGTGTGTGCCATAGGGGCATAATCAATATTGGGCAAAATTGTTGACACACCCATAATTGAAGACAAAGATGGTGTTTGCAAAATGTGTTCCATTCAAAGCTCCTCCTAATCACCATAGAAAAATCATTGAAGTTGTGCCCTAATCTTTTTATGCTCAATTGATCCCCCATGAAGGGGAAGAAAAAGACACCATTAAGGGAATAATAAAAATAGATGACAAGTTGCCATGCTAAATGAATAATGTGTTAAACGATTAAAAGGAAGGTAAAAAACAAGTTGCACCTTCCATTGAAAAATGAATGGGATGCGTGTGTGTATAAACGCAATTAAGGAAAGCCCAAATGGAAGGCACTCAAAAAATATAATCAAAAAATCCAAGCCCAAGCCACTAGGGGGAAAAGGGGCCAAAGGTGAAATAAAGGAACCTAGAAACCCACATGGAAGAAGAACTGCGAAAGCCTAACAATGCTTTTGATGACGAATCATGTCTGTTAGGAAAATAAAGCTCCACAACTAGAACATGGAACAATACAAAGGTTGGGCATTCGTACCCCTAAGGGACAATGATATAGTAGAAGGGTCCTAAGCCACTAAAGAATTGAACTGAAACAAGAACCTAAGGGAGGCCCAAAAGCTAAAGAAGGAAGGGCTTCCATCCTACCAAAGGACAATGAAGAAGGAAATAAACAAAGAAAAAAGGAAGAGAGGAGAAAGAAAGGAAGGAAAAGGAGAAATAGGAAATAAGGAAAGAAATTATAAAAACATAAAGAAGAAAGAAGGGAAGAAAAAGAAGAAAGAAAGAAGGAAAGAAAAGGAAAAGAAATAAAGGAAGAAGGGAAAAGAGGAAAGAAAGAAAAAAAAAAGAAAAAAGAAGGGAGGAAAAAGAAGAAGAAATAAAAAAGAAGGAAGGAAAGAAAAAGAAAAGAAATAAAGAAAGAAGGAAGCAAAGAAAAAAAGAAGAAAGAAAAAAAGAAAGGAAAAAAATAAAGACAAAAAGAAGGAAGAAAAAAAAGACCTACCTTAGATTGTCATGCAACTCAAACCCATAATCATAGACATGTTTCTTTCCCTTGCCTCTTTAATACTCTTCCTACCATCGCAAAGACCTAGTCATCCTCCTTCTCATATACATGAATGTAGCTTTGCTATAAGTAGCTACAAGATTAGCCATACTTTCCTTCCTTCCATCTCCATTTCTCACTCTTTTTAGTCCTCTCTTTTTCACTATTTAAAAACCTTTGACTCTTGGCCAAACAATCAAATGATGTAAAGGAAGAAACCTTAAACCCTACTCCCCACCCATTTCTAATTTGTTGTTTGTTTTTTTATTTGGCATGCACACACACACACACAATATATATATATATAATTCTAACAATGTCATGGTTATAATTTGGACGATCGAAATCATATAGTATAAGACCAATAAGATTACTTTTGGATTTAACCCAACATGGCCACAAGGAGGCCCCAAATTGAATATCAAATGCAAAATGTGATAATTGCAAGGAGCCCAATTAGATGAGTGATTTTTTTAATTAAAAAAATATTAAAATTATTCTAAACTTGCCACATGTTGCAATTCAAATAGTTTAATCAAACATTACATGAATAATCCAATTATGTTTTTAATTAACCAAAAATTGCCACAATTACAAGTTGCAAAACATACTTGTGAGCAACTTTGATTTTTGTCATTTTTTTCAATTCACTTTTGATTCACAATACATTTAAGTGAAGATGGATATATGGGATTGGGTTGAAGGGCTTTAGTCCCCATATTTGAAAAGTGAATTGGATTAGACATTTGTTATGTATAAGCTTTAATCTTTTTTGGATTAGATAACATTTATAGAGAGGGGAGCTACCCATTGGTAGTCCCTTCTTTCCATTAGTGTTATCTAAGGTAGGCAATAACCTTCATGTGCACAAATGAAAAGTTTCACAATCTTTTTATAAATGGATGGAAATTTTCATAACCTTCTTGTAGATGGACAAAAAGTTATGTAACCTTTTTGTAGATGGATGAAAATAAAGAAGGAAAAGTTTTGCATTGTGAGAGACAAGGGTAAGGCCAATTAGGAGCTTGAAAATGTATAAACAAAAGTTACGTGTACAAGGTTGCAGGCTATTGAACTTGGACTACCTTACTCTAGGATGAGTTAGAAATTGACATGTCAACAATTTAACTGCAGGAATCACCAAGGTAATAGGTGAAGAACTTGTAAAAATTGATGCAAAAAATTTAACCTATTTAAAATGTGACTTCCTTTTAAGGGGGGAGTGATCTAGGCACATATTTTTTTATAAGTGCCAACTTTTGTCATCTATATGTTTATTTAACGAGGTAGTGAATGTTCATTTATGTGTTTCATCTAAAGTGTTGACAATTGTAGTAAAGTCGTCATCACCAAGGTAGGTAGTACTTGCTTGCATGGTATGTTTGCCTTTCACCCATTCTTCTTCACATTTCCTTATAATACTTTTTTTTCATGAACTACTATTCTTTGAATTTGTGATGTCTTTACCCCTACCACTTTAGTTCTTATTGTCTTTGAACCATCCACCCTTGGTTTGCCTTCTTGAGAAGTTGTTTTTCCTTTTTGTGCATCACCTTTTGATTATTAGCATTGGAGAAAGTCAAAGGAAGAAGAGTTTTGAAAATTTTCAACCTACAAAATTGAATTTCAACTTGGTCTCCAACACTAGGGGTTTTGTTTAGGTCCACTTGAGCTTGGGTCCTCAACTTCATAAGTAGTAATGCAACATCATTTTTTTCAATTGTTCATTTCAACTCCTTGGAAAGTTATGCATGTTGCAAGTTAAGGAAGATTGGTAGAGGTATTAACTTTTTGGTTCATTGGTAAATTGGACGACATTAGCAACCTTTGGAACTATGGTTAGAAAACCAAAACATACTTAACCATTCACAATTGCAATATGCACATTAGAAGAAGTCATGACAACTTTTGCTTTCATGCAATGTAACAACACTACAAGTTTGGGTTTCCATTAAAAATTTGTTGTAAGTCCAAACATCATTTGCTGTTTTATGAAACACCCAATTTACATCCTCAAGTAATATTTTAATATATCTTCAAATTAATGTTTAGCTTCCATGACTTTCCTTTTGGTTGTAGCCATATATGTAGGTCAAAAGTTCGAAAGTTCCAAAATTTCAAGCTTTTGTGCTTGCTACTAAATTTTGTCATGTATCTTGCACATGGAAAATTGACCCACATTAGATTGAAATACTTGATGCATTAAAAAGAAAATTCTTCTTCATTTTCTTTTGCATTCAAATAACAAAACAAGAATTATAGCTTTAAAATGCATAGTATTATAGCTTTGAAATCAAATGTTAAAATCAAAATGGTTAGTTGTTATATTTTTGAGTTTAACATATTTGTAATACGTGTAGGTAAATATGAATTTTAGGGTATTATGGGCATTAATAATGACAATGGTTGTCTTTGCCATTATTTTTACAATGTGTTACCTAGCCCATGTTCCACATTGTAATATGGTAGAATAAACATATATTACATTATTAAAGATATTACAACGTGGGATAACATGGGTCTATTGTTATTAGTATGATGCATATATGTAACATGTAATAAAATTGTTTGATTTTCATTTAAGCCCCATGCAATATTAAGTTCAGCAAGTAAGTTTTATGCAAGGTTGTTTTGGAAGAGAAAAACATATTGTTGGTAATTAGAATAATTCAATCCCAAAGGAAAACCCCAAATGTGTGGTCTAGTTTTTGCAGAATTCATAGCCCTATCAAGGGAATTTTGTAAATGAAAATTCCACAATTCGTCATGCATTTAACATGTTCAATTGTGTTTATTGAATTTGCATTTACTTTACCTTTGTAACATGTATCATGTCACATGCATTTGCACTATTAGAGGACGTATTATGTAACATGTTTATAATTATCACATTGCCACATGTTGAATGGTTAAAAACCAATGTTTACAAATAAACAAGTCAAGGACTTATGCAATCCAAACATGTTGGTGTAATATTATATAGTTTATTAACATACTCCTAAGTACAAGTAATTACATATTAAGTATTATAATATAGGTTAAAGATTAAGAAGTTAGATTCGTATAATACTTGGTACATAAATTATTGATTAAAAATGTAATATAGGACCATGCTTTAATTTGTAATAGAGGTTATAGTTACGAATTAATACAAGTTTACAAGTAACAAGTTGTTTTGAACAATGCATGAAGTTACAAGTTACACATGGAACAATTCATCCATTAGATCACTCAAATATATGAATAAAATATTACAAATTATAATTTCTTGCATTTTGTTTATTAAATATTTTATGTAACTCATAACATGATACAAGTTAACTTATGAAATGTTCACTCATGGAAAAAGCTATTGCAATGGACTATTATGTAATAAATAAGGAATGTGAGGGAGAACTTGCATGCGTGAATGAAAAGATGAAAGATAGAGAAATGTTGAATTTTGATCCATTACACAATTGAAATAATTGTGACACTACCAATAAAAGAAAGGGTCAACCCTAAAAAGTAAATTGTGGAACCACATTAGTCAACACACATTTAGCAATTAGATGAAAAATATAGCCCCCATTTAGTGGATAAAACAATCGGCCAGTGCACTAGTTCATTGCAACTAATTAAAACCTTTATTAGGCATTTCATGGCCACAAATCAACTATCTATCCTTTTAAGTCACCCAAATAGGGTCCAAAAAACCAATGGAAATAATGAATTGCCGAATTTTTCAGTTGGGTTATAATTTACTACAATTGAGGTTAAGGTTTATTCCAATGATGAGAGGAAACAAAATTATATATATAGGGGGCGTTTCATATGGTTGCCTTGGACATTTTGGTGTTTTATTCATCACGAAGACACATGGAATGGCGTATTTTTGAAGTTGGGTGAAAATCCTTTAAGGTGTACCACATAGGACTAAAAGGGCCTAGTCCTTATTACAATGTTTTTTTACCCTATATTTTGATCCCCATAAAAATTAATGAGTCAAAATTTGTCAAAAATTTCAAAAGGAATATATTTTAGACCATTAAAATTTTAGATTCCATCATAATAATCCATAAATGTGACTTTACATGGTAAAAAAAAACTAGTTAAAAAAGACAAAAAAGGGTGATGATGTGATAAAATTTTGATACACCTTAAAGAATTTTGACCCATTTGTGTCTTAATTTTTTTTTTTCCAACACCATATTCACATGTAGATTTCAATACCATTTTACATTAATTTTGTTTTCTTTTATCTACAATTGAATTGATTTTAAATCCAATTTTCATTGCCATTTTGAATATTCGATTTTTTATTTTTTTAAAAATAAAATTGATGAAAAATTTGTTTAAAAATTTCAATTTGTAATGAAATGTACCAAATTGATAATTTCATGGGCTAAAGTTTGAAGAGACACTGTAAATTTCATGGAATTTTGAATAGTCAAAATCCTTGTTTTTTTAATATGATGAATTGTTATTGTAAAAGTGGATATTTTCATGTTGGACATGTAGCATGTGGTAAGTTGTATGTCAAATTCTTCTTGTAATTCCATATCATATCAAAAAATTATCAATCATTTCATAAAAACATTGATTTTTTTTTTCAAAACATGGGAATGACATATAATGTTTTTTAATTTCATGGTTAAAGAATTTTTTTTTCACAACAATCAAAACATCTTCAACTCCCTTATAACTTGAAGGGCTTGAAATGATAAATAATGTTCACCAATTGTGACATTATAATATCAATCATTTTTTAGGGTTTAGGGCTCTTTGCTTGCTTACTTGTTTTCAATTCTCCAAGACTTCCTTCCTTCCTTTTTCTTTCATTCCAAAAATTTCAAGAATCATTGCTTGTTTGCTCCAAATTCTTAAATTCTTTGCTCCCAAAATCTTCAAATTTTTTTGCTTGCTCTAAACCAAAATTCTTTAAGAATCCCTTTGTTCCTTGTTTCAAATTCTTCAAGAATCCTTGCTTGTTTGCACCAAATAATTTTCTTCCTTGCTCCAAAATCTTAAAACATCCTTCCTTGACAAAATTTCGCCAACACATTAATTTGGTTTTTCTCAATGTGAAAAATGTTAGAAATCAAGTCCTCCATTTTTTTGACTTTTCATGTCCATAGAGGTTAGTTGATGAAAATAATGATGTAATTAGGCTTGGAAAAGGTAGGTACAAAGACATCATTTTTTTAATTATATAGATTCTTGAATTGATTTTAGTTGAATTGGATTGCAATTCAATTCAAATCCAAATTTAGTTAAATTTAAGAATATAAATTCAATCTGAACTCAATTGTTGAATTGACTGAGTTTATTTGAATTATAATTGAATTTGAATTCATTTGAAGAGATTTCAAATTCTATTCATTTTGTTTGAATTCAAATAAAGAATTTGAATTGCATTGAATTGAACTAAATTGAATCCAATTCATCAAATTGAATTGAATTCAAGTTGTATGCAATGTCATTGAACATTTTCATTCTAATGGAATTTAATTTTGATAAAATAAATTTTTGGGTTATTTTAGGATGATTTCTTTAGGGTTAGGGTTTAATATCATGTTTTTGGGCTCACATCATGGACTTCATATTTTGGGTTGATGGTAAAGTTTAATTAAGTAAAATTTGGATATTCATGATGTTACCGAAGTGGAAGTTTTTGTAGTTCCAACATGAAGGATCAAGGAAGTTTAATTGGTGGAAGTGGTTGTTGTCAAACATAGGATTTTACAACACAAGAGAGAGGGGGGAGGAAAAGCATAACTAAAAGCCTTATGATTACATTGTTTACCACTCCTTTAATTGTTGCTACCAATACCTAGGGCATTTGAAGAATGGTTATTGGTTCCATTACATGGGATGAATTTGCACTATCCTAGGGTGTGGAGAAATCAAATTTTTTGCAAACAATCACTTTCTAATGGGAGATGACAAGAAATGTGAGGTGGGGCATTTAAAAAATTCCAATTCAAACATTTATTGGTTGACTAATTCAAACCAAAACCTAGTGCAATTTAAAACAATAAATGGGTTTTATTATATTGTATATGTGATAAAATACCCATCATTCTTTGATTTTTTTATAAAATAATGTTTAATATTATTAATTTTACCAAATTTAAATATAAAAACCCAAACACCAAAAGTGAAACCCAAAATTAAATGCAACACATTTTGAAGGTGTGTCTTTATGCACATGTCATGAGAGTGCCCAAGTTGACCCATTTAGTGTGCTTTCACATTAGAAACCTTGTTTTTATGTTGGTATTGAAAATAATCATTATGAATGATAACATTTGTTGCCACAAGCTTCATTATGGATATGTATGCAAAAGATTTGTGAACACTAGGTTGCATCAACACAAGATCATAATACATATTCTAAGGATTGAGTCATCTTAATTGATCATTGTTCACAATCATGTTACATGTGTAGTGGATGTGGTTAGTGTATTGATGCAAGGTCCAACCATGCTAATAAGACCCACATGTCCCCCCTTGAACCACTACTTTTTTAATGTTTATTTGGAATGTTTATGGAAGAGTATTTGGAGAAATTATTTTTAAAGTTAAAATATTTTTTCATTGTACTATGATGTTAATGTTTACATTAAAAAATTATTCAAAATATATATTTTCATTTCTTTTCAAGTGTTTTAAAAAGTCCTTTAAGCATCAAAAACATTGGTTACAACTATTTAAATTTTTTTGGGAGTATTTTTTAGTTGCTAGATTAATTTGAAATTTATTCATATGTTCCCACGATTTATTATGAATGTTGTTATATAAATATATCCAAAAGTTCCAAAACCAACTTAAATTACCATTTTGAGATATGAAATAGCAAGCAACAATTACAACTGCTTTGGTACACATTATCATGGATGCACCTTGGAGAGAAAGGAAGCTTATAACATTGGAGATGTGTTGCATGTTCATCCTCTTGTTAAATGGTGCCGATGACATGTACTTCATCTCAGCCTTGTTATCAATAGTTTATGTTTCTTCACATGGTCACATGCAGAAATCTCACTTGTCACCATAAGTTCTCAGTTGATATCTTCTAGTGACTTCTTTGGGCACCGAGGGACAGTTGGGATTTTTGTTTTGACTTTAGACCTGGTGTGGGTGATGCCAGCGGTCATGCACAAATTGTGCAATGATAACCTTCTTTGTGAGTATCAGAAGTAGCATGTATTGTAATGTAGCATGTTAACAATTGGTGAGCCACATTATGCTATCTCATATTGGATCGCAATGTTGATGATCTATGATGAGGTGTTGAAGCATATACTTTGAGTGGGCACTAGAAGCCAATAGATTTGGTTTTCTTGGAGTCTTGACAACACAATGATACTCACAACTGGCAATGAGGAAAGAAGATTTAGGTTTTTTTGGTAAGCTACAGGCGCCCTTATAATCTCTTCCAAATGAAGCCCCCCCCACCATGGTCTGATTTGATATCTCTGTCTTACTTTTGATGGTGCATTTCACGAGTGCAAGTCTCAAATGCAAACACTAATTTCAAAGGCCTGTAAAGAGCTCGATATTCGGCCAATTCCTAGTCGATGGGTATTTCTGAAAACCTTGAACCCAGATCATCTTTTTGTGCATAGTCAGAATTTTGTGCCTGCACTTCAAACTTCACAACCTTTGAACAGCGGTACTTGGGGTATTATATTCTTTTAGTGGTAATAGGATATCCTATTTGGATTTACCAGACGCTCTGTGCAGTGAGCAGTGAACATTTGTCTGACTTCCTCTATCAAGTCCATTCTCTAAAGCTCTTGATGATTGGTAGGTTTTCATCATCTTGTGGATTTTTCTATGAAAAGCAATTTGATTGAGCAACATCATGTTCTGGATCATTTTATGAGCAAGCTTGACATTGACAGTGGAAGCATTGACCGAACTGGGGTGCTGGAAGAGATGGAGACAGTTGGGAAGAGCACAATGTTTGGGAGTGTGCTAGATCTTTCTGTGTTGAACTAGTGAACCATCAAAGAGAATCTTCATTCTCTGTACCTTTTCATGAAGGTAACTACCTCCATAGTTCCTGTTAGCAATGGAGGAAAACTTACTAGAACATTAGCAAGTCAGCACATAGAAAGTTGGTCTACACTATTGCCATATCGTCGAAATTAGAAGCATGCAATTAGTTGGCAAGTCACTTGTTTGAAAATGTATGTGATTTCTTAACTCTGATATCATTAACATAACAAATGCAGAGTAAAAACATTAACAACATCGACACTCTTGCGTTGGTCTTTTACTTTAGCTTCTGCAACACTTGAAAATCATAGATGTGTGAAATCCTCTTCAACAAAGTTTTGACAACGCAACAAAATATTGATCGGCATAGATTTTATCATCTTCAATGATGTTGCCACTACTAGTGCACCAATTATGGCAAACACTTCAGACAAATATCATGTTCAAAAACAGGTATGTGATTCATCAGTGACAGATTTATATTGTTGAGCACAAATTTGCAAGTTTTAGGCTGCTGAAGTAGATTGTTGCATTGGGCTACAGGCCTCCATGCCTGGTTTCAAATTGAGAAAGTCTAAATGAGGAAAGGGAAGGAAAAGAGAAATCTCATCCTAATTTATGAGGTCTGGTTGAACACTGTTGAATCTATCATCTTCTGTAAACCTGCCACTTTGATGTGAGAGGAAGTATCTTTTTCTTGGTTGATTCTTACATGTGCACACTCTAGTGTTGAAGCAGCTTTGCTACCTTAGTCTGTACTTGCACACATAGTCCAAAGGTTCTTCAATTGTTCTGAAGCACCCAAGCATGTCTTAGACCTTTCAACTGAAGGCAAACAGACAATATATATCATGGTTTGAGGATACATAAAGCCCTCCCCCAGATTTTGCACTGTATCTGGAGGGTGCCTTCTCCAGTGTAAGAACTCACTGGGTGTTGAAAAATGGAATGCAAGGGGATATCATGGAACAAAAATTGAAAAATAAAAAGGGGCAGGACTTTACCCCAGGAAACAACCTCAGAACAGGACATTCCTGAAATAAGCACCCACTGGAGCCCTACACATAATGCACACCTGTTGGAGAAATTTCTGAAAGCCTAAGGTATATTAGAATTGCAACACACAACCATGTGAGATACACAGAAAACTTGCAAGTCCTTCAACAATCAAACCAGAGGCTTGAGCAACGTTGATGGGATAATTGCACACCGTTGGCAATAAAGTGCATATCAATTGCACACAGGACTCAATATTCTTTGTTGCAATGGGCTTTCCAGCTGCAACACATCATGGAATACAATGGTCCATTTAAAGAAGGCAAGAAACACGTAAATCTCAAAAATAGAGACAACTGCAGAAAGATTGCTTACACTGCATCACCTGTATTCTACAATAGACTATTTCGAAGAAAAAGGCAGCTATCAGAAATCCACCCTGAAATATATAATCCCTCTGATATTCCCCACATCCATACTTCGAGTCCCTGGACACTATACTGATGTTAAAACCATCCTACAGAGAAATGGTGCTAATATATTAAGATCCATTTATCAAATTAGGGTACAAGAATAAAACACTAGAGGGGACTCAGAACTTGGTCATAGGTTGCACTCAAAAATGGTACAATTAAGCCGTCAAAGAGAGCCTGACCTTACTTGTGTGTCATGTAGAGGGTGGTGAGAGGAAGAAAGCGCTAGGAAAAAATTACTGTAGGCAGGCTCCCACAATGCACTGCTTCATGATGGGTAGCAGCCACAATCATGACTTGGGGAGATCCACTCCCTCAAGGAGTCCTAGAGAAAATGAAACTCAAAGTTGATCTGGACCCATAGCTGCCATTGTTGCTGTGAAGCTGCAGAATGTGAACAAGCTAACCTTTGAGTGGTGCAAATTCTGCACATAGAACTTACTGCATCACTCATAATCACCTGTCCTAGTTCAAAGTTCCGACACTGCCCAGTGTTGTACATTAATCAATTTATCATTAACAAATCCAAATGGCTGAAATGCAGACCACCTGGTTCCACATCAGAGCATTTACTATAATTCTCGCATAGCCCTGCCAAAACATTTCCAGTGTATCTGGATGGCACATTCTCCAGCATAACAAGGGAGCAGTGGTTTTAGAATATAGAATATCTGCATACTCACTGGGTATCACAGGGAAAAATAAAATAAAATTTTGGGCAGGGATTTACGCCAGGCAATGCCCTTGGAGTAGGGTGTTTGTCTGGTGTTACCCTAGACATAAACTAGATCTCTGTAGTTGTAACCCTTCAGTAAGCTGGTTAGTTGAAGCATCCCCCTAATTTCCATATATGCCATTTAGTAAGGTACTTGCTTATAGTAGTGCATGTGCTCATAAGAAAGATTTTGCAAATCTCCTCAAAGTCTTCACCATACCTGCCATGAGCATACCA
>Ga0209208_10008455_pt1 | contig 13715 bp, 8 predicted proteins | sample S1TSphfallax_3_FD_187694 | JGI IMG/M metagenome (GOLD analysis project Ga0209208, IMG submission 187694) | Host-associated microbial communities from peat moss isolated from Minnesota, USA - S1T2_Fd - Sphagnum fallax MG (SPAdes) (version 2) | ecosystem: Host-associated > Plants > Peat moss >...
AACTCCAAGCTCCTCATTGATAAGCAGGATCATACAATGTTGTTCAATACAGGATGGGATGATTTGAAGGGACATTTTGAGCATTTACGAATGTTTTGCGATGGATTGGCAAATGCTTTAGCCAACACAACAAGCGTTGAGTTGGATTTTAGCATTTTGAAATGGGAAGAATATGACTTTTGAAAGTCAATGATGAACCTAACGTTGGAGGGCATCTTTCAAGCCAAGCAACGTTGTGTTGTGATGGGAATTCATCTTTTGACTGGTTCAATGATGGTGCTGGGGCCCAATAGTACGAGCAATTGACATTTTTACAACTTACGTCATGAAATTTGATTAAATTCGAAGCAATTTGCCACTTTTTATTTATTGCTGATTTTGTAGAATTTTGGAAGCTGAATTTAAGCTAAAAGCGGTAAAATTGGCATTTGCCATATCTTAAGAGGCCGGATATAAATGCAATACAAGAGACTCAAGTCCTTCAACCTTAAAATCACACACCAAGTACATACATCTTTTTCCATTCTCCTTTCATTTTTACCAAAGTCTCAAATGCTATAAAATTCCCTCAACCCCTCCTTTAATCCCCCTTCTCTAGACACCACACAAGGCTCACATTGACCCTTAGAAAATATGTCCCTTTTTCTAATCCTTTTTTTTAAATCTCCAAAATGATTGGGTGGATTACCATCCAACCACTCATTAACCCGGGCTACTTACTCCCACTAGCTTCATCCCTTGGGTAAATGATGATAAGTCAACCACTAGTAACTAGTAGTTGTTAAGAAACCTATGGAACTAACTAGTTTAGGAATTTCTACCCATTAGCATTAACTTACAAAAACAAAAGAAAAATAGATCATCATGTAGCTAGACCAAGCACCATGAATCACTATTTTGAAGCACATTAGTATTCACCATCACCGTCCTTGAACATGATTCCACATGGCCATTTGTTTCCACAAAATTACCCATGCACACTATAGGAGCCCAAGATCTAAAATCAAAATAATTTTAGCAATTTCAAAAATTGTAAATGTATGTTTTGTTGGTGATTGGAATTGTCAAGTAGGCACATCCAAGATTCCCTTGACATTCCCACTTCTTAAAATTTTGGTTTTAATCTGTTGTGTTCACCTCCCAATTATATAATTCATATAAATGCTTGATGACATGTATAAATGACATGAACAAATGTTACCAATAATCTCTTCCTAGCTTTGGTTGGCCCTTTGGCTAGTACTTACTACTATCCATATCTCATGGTGAGTTTTGTAGTCCAAATTCATAACTTTATATGAGATCATTGCATTAGAAATGTTTGAAGAGATTCCCAACCCATTTGAACTCTCTTCATAGAGGGGCCCCAAATTCTAAACATGTTTGAAAAACAAATTGGGGTTAAAGGTTGTGATGTTTTAGTTAATTAGATTATGATTTAGACTTCTAAACATATATTAATATGGAAAAATATTGCATAACAACCAGATGTGACATTTGTCCCAAACATGTTTTTACAATTCATGAAATTTAAATATCCACATTTCATGTTTGTCATAAGCATATCAAACAATAAATAATCCCATGTAGATACACACCCTTAATCATAAAAATGCCAAATGTAGCAAATTACACAACTTCTATTATAGTAACACAATGAGTCTGAATTTTCCAAATGACCAATTGCACAGGGTTTGTTTCTAGTGTACAAATCCATCTAATTGACATAGTGCTATGTCCCCAATTTGTCATCAAAATTTTGGAGGTATGAATGTAACATAAATGCTTTGAAATTATACCTGTCATATTGGAACACACACGATATGATACAAGTGCATATGGAATACAATCTCTTCTAAATCTTTTTATTATAATTTTTGCAATTATTTCTAATTGGCATCAATGTATGATGCTCAAACACATATTTTGTCACAAGAAATATTCTAATGAGTTACTTGAACTAATAGTTAGAAAAATCTTTTTTTTTGGTTGCAACGATCGGCTCGTAATTAGATTATGCTCTATTGATAGTCACAAGGCTTGATGGATCCATGGTAGCTAGCCCTTATCCATACACTAAAGTGGATTCTACTCTTTATATTTTTTATACTTATGATATGAAAGCTCAAACTTTAATATTATGGAAATAGACCCACTTGCATTAAGTTGTAGAACCCAAATCCACAAAAATGCAATTTCTTTCTAATTTTACAGGGTTCATATATGAAATAGTCAACTTGGACCAGACCCCAAGGTGACCTTTCCAATTTCCAACATGGCCCACAATGCACACACAATCCACTTTGAACATCATATGTTGAAGGAGCGGAAACATGAGGTATTCTCTTGATCCGAGGACTTTCAACATATAATTCAAACTTACTCAAGCCATTTTGTGATTATAAATGTTTGATCTTCATCAAGACATGACAAGACCATGCTAACATACAAGAATGATATCAACCTTCCTGGATCCTGGAACAGCTGAAGGTCAGGCCTTATAGTCGAAGGGCTTGTACCCTAGGACAGGTCTAGACCTCTAAAGGTTATTTAAACAATTCTCTATGCTGAGAGTAGGGAAGGCAGTTTGAAGTATGTCCAAAGTTGAAAAAAATTCAAATTTTCCAATTTGAAGTAATGTTCAAAATTTCAAAAGAGAAATTCCCACAATGTCGTAAAAACCTTGCAAATTTTCATTCAATTTCTTTTGAATACTAGAAAATTTTCACAATTCATATCCCTCTCTTAATTTTTTTTGAAATTGATAATAATGTGTAATAAATCCTTCAAATATTTTTAAATAAAAAATAATCTCCTCCTTTTTTTCTCTCCCCCTCTTTCTCTTTGCCCTTCAAAAGCCTTTCAAAATTTGAAGACTCTTTAAAGTTTTTCCTTCACATAAACAAAGCAAAGAAACATGATCTTGTTCCGGAAATGTATTAACTCCTAAATGCTTGATAAGCCAAAAAAACGAGATTTTTGGAATTTCAAATGGATGTAGTTGACGGAAATTCAAATATTTTCTAGTTTTCATTTTGGGTTGCATGGGATTTCTTTCTTCTCAAGCATAAAATATTTGCTAATTGCTACATATTTTCAAGGCTCCTATCTTTCACATCTTTCCATATGATGTATATTTGCTCCTACTCCAACAATTGGGGCAAGTCCCACATGTGATACTACTTGTTAAAACATCAATTGGTATCCGATCTCAAATATCATCTCCTGATATTCTTATCAAATTAGAGGTGTCCATAAAGTAAAGGAAACACACGGTGAATACCTAGAGTTTGATAATTAAGGGGCAAGATTTTTTTAAAGCAAAAAATTGAATTGTCAATAAATGGAGAGTGAAACTCAAATTATCACAAAATTTAGTGTAATTTGATTTTCACCTTTTTGTTTCCGCCCTGGTTTCATGAGTGCCTTCATCATTGTTATGCTTACTATAACAATGATGAAGGCACTTATGAAACCAGGGAGAAACAAAAAGCATTACATTGTTATGCTTAATATCATTGTGATGCTTAATAACTTTGAATCTTGTACATTAGATAGCATGCTACTGGGTTTCAACATTTTATACTCCTGATTCAGTAAAATTTCTTCACTTTTTGAATAATAAAATTTGAGGTTGAATTTGGGGTAAGGGTGAAAAGAGAGCCCAAAGCTGTGGTTACTGTCTGGATTTCTCTATTATATGAAAAAAGGAATTCAAGGTGTCCTTCACTATTATGTGAATGATCTCACAATATTTTGCCCTTCTAGTGAAAAGCTGGATGCAATTGAAGGGCATTTAGCAAAATAGGGGCCTGTGTGCAAGGCAGGAGTGTGCATGGGCTAGTAAAGCCTATGGCCAAGGGCTGTAATGAATTTAACACCATGGTTAGATTTTCTTCTCTTTTTCCATGGTGCCCACCAGGCACCATGTGAAAAAAAAGGGGGAAAAAGGAGGGTGTTTCAAACAAAATGCCCACTTCAACAGGTGTTCCATTTTTCAAAACACCCTCCATATATTGGAGGGAAAATCAGTTGGGTAACATGCCCCCCCCAGTTACACTAAAAAAGTCAGAACAGGTTTTTACACATTCAAAACCTAGCAAACCAAACAAAACTTTGTGCCTTTGAACCCTTCAAGCATGAGGCTCTGTTCATCTTGAAAACTACCTCCTGAGCAGTCTTTGTTTTACTAGCAATATATTGCCAGAATGTGAAATTTGAAAAAAAAAAAAAACTGAATAAATTGTTTTTGGAGGCTTTGGAGTGAAAATTGTCAGAATCAAATACGTGATTTTCATGTGTAGCCAAACATATGTAAGGCTGATTAATATTTTTACTTTATTTTTGGTTTATAGCCATAATTGGCTAAATCTTCATAGGTATAATCGTCACTTTTTTTACATTTTCCAGTGAATGATCACCACTTCAGCTACAAACAGAAATTCCAAAAAAAACATTGCTCCTGAGTCCTAATAAGACAATAGTTCCTATGACTCACAAGTCACCCAACACTAGTTCCTATGAAGGTACAACTTGTACAACTTGTAAGTTGTAGAACCTGCAAATTGATATTTACATAATGAATCTAAGATAACTATCCCACCAAGTCTCAAATCACAACACTCCAATATCGTACTCATCAAGTATAAACCCACATTGCTCTTTATATTCCATGCCAATATACAATTGTACTTGGCTCTTGAGTCTTGAGTCTTGAGGGTCCCCTCAAAAGCAATGAGCTGATTCCCAATGTGTAATCATCCAATTTAACTTATTTTTGCATTTCAAACCATAGTCTGTAACATGGCAAGAAAATCTAGACCTTTTGTTGCCACAATCACAGTAGTAAATTGGTATGGAGGAAAATAATCCTGTACTTGGTTGAGGGCCCTCGAGTGGCCGAAACTGGCTTGCTGAACTCAGTCACTTGACGGCTACTACTAAATTGGGGATGAAACAAACTAGGGTCTAAAGGCAGGATGACTTTAAGGATAACTCTATTGTCTTGCCCACTTCTGTGCCAAAATCACCCAAGGTATTTGACAGTACATAGGTTAGAGAACTGGGCCAAGAGGTTTGAAATACAGATTGAAGAAATTAAAACATTTCAATGGAATCACCTTGATTGGAGAAGGGTGGAAAAGTGAGCATCAATTCAAATAAATTGACATTGTTGTGTAAAAGTGAGTGAGTTTAATCGTCACTTGGGTCCCTCCACCCTCAGCCTCTAAAGATGCCAATTTGATTACAAAAACAAAACAAAAAGTTTATAGATCAACAAAGTCAATCATGACCATCACGAGGCCATTTTTTGGGGGGTGGGTCCAGTTGAGCATCCCTCCATCATCCAGTATGTCGTCTTGTGTGTAAAGTGCTGCCAAGAATTGAGGGTGCAAAGATTAGGCTATCCATCATTGCCCGTCTTGTGCCATAGCCCAAGGCTTTTGTGCTGCTTTTCTATTATGCTACTGGAGCCACTACTATCTGCTTCCAATCCCATCTCACCTTTATTCCTTTCTACAGGCCACTTTGGGAAACTCTTATGATCATCCTTGGGATACCCCTTCCCCATGCTTTCTTTAGGCCTGCAAGCTGCCTCACTACACCAATCTTTCAACATAAAATACTGTCATTGCTTACTTAATACCATGCCCCCACTTACATTGCATTTAGAACAGCTCCACCGGCAGCAGTATACTGGTTTATAAAATGTAATTTGGATGAAATTTAGGATTTAAATAGTATAGGACTGGTTTTGAACCCATCAAAAGGTCCACATGAATATTGTGCTTTCCAAAAGGTTCAACAAATAAGATAAACAAATACCATCCACTTTAGTTGGCCAGTCACAATAGTTATCTCATCATGTTGTAGCATTTTATTAACCCTGGCATTTCATAGTCCAACCCAAGGTCAATATTTCATGTTTATAGATGAGGCACGGAAATAAATTGCACACTATTTTGGATGGTCTAGGCATTGGTAGATGCCCACATATGTAGAGTCTGGGTGAATCTCCTCTCCTCTTAGGAATCCTAAGAATGGGTATGCTCTGCAGCCAATAAATCTTCTTCTTGGCAATTAGAAATTAAATTTGGTTGGAGCATGAAAAGGGGAACTATGCTAGGCTTATATTTGAAGTCAAGCATCTTGCCTTGTGAAACTATCACAGGGAGGATGCTGTTGGGTGGGGGTGTTATTAAGAAACTTTCAGCTGGGAGACTGCTTCATGATCTGAAAGTCAGTTGGAATCTGCATCATGTCACAAGTGCAAAAAGGGATCATATATGCCATGTGGCTAAGCCTTACCGACCTATCATGTATACTGTGGTGGAGAGAAAATCATGGGCGATACTTCCATACTGGGATCCCTATTGGTCCTCATGGAATGATATCCTACCAAAAAAAGAGTCCAAGTGAGAGTCTTATATAAGTAGCAAATTGTCTTATTCAGTGATGGCACCCTTAACACCCAGGATAATGAGTTCAAGGGATTAGATATCCAGAGAACCAGTCTACCCACATATCTCAACTGCATTGGCAGCCTGTACTTGTATTGACAATGGAGTTTGTCAAGGGCCAATCTTTTCATTATACCGGCTACGTCAGTATAAATCCAAAAGTCCAGTTTCCATGTAGGCAATTCTGCCAGCAGCAAGAGGAATGAATAACTGAGAGTGATCTACGTTTCTAAGCTCACTGCTTGCCTACTGCCAGACGAGTAGCTGGGTGATTGATTCTTCACTAAGCTCTTGTGGCTCCTCCCCCTTGACCCACCAGATTGAGAGATTCCCTCTTCTTACTCATCTCAAATGACAAATGGTAGTTCATTTTCTTCAGTCAACCGATAATTGACAGTATCTCCACTTATGATAAAATGGCCAACTAGAATGAAACAGTACCCAGCACAGTAGCATGAAGGATGAGTGGATGCATCATGGTAAGTGGTCAGGAAACAGTTTCCTTTTGAGTTGCAGTTCTTTGCAACTCTTTCTTTCTAGTTCGCCATTTGAAAGGCTATTTGTATGTCATCACTTGGGCCAATCATTATGGCTGACCAATCCAAGTAGTCATTTTCTTTTATTGGACCTTTTGAAGTCTCAATATCATCTTGTGCATATATATAGGTCCAAGCTCAGTTTCACCATCTTTGAAGGTTGAACTTCATTCAAGTTCTACATATAAGCCATGTTGGTTCAAGTGAAGCAGCACCCACCAATGTACCATCCATTGGATGCCCATTATGACTCAGTTGTGGATGAGCCTAAACTGAGTTGATATCCGGTTTCAGCTTGGTAATCCATTCTGTTAGAAGTAGGTCATATATATATGGGAAGATAGGCAGAAAATAGGTGAGTACTAGATGAGAAGATGGTTTGTACATAGGTGGTTTTTGGTTTTAGGACCTACCTACCAACAAATGAGCTAACCGCCATTAGTGGACAAATTGTCTTAATTCTCCAACCACATTCTCTAATGGAATGATTGGTCTTTTCTTTTTTTTTGTCTTTTCCTCCAAAATCTCTTCCCTTTTGAAATTGTGAATATTTGTTACATTTTTCAACGTCCCTCTTCTTTGAAAAAGGGTGTACATTTTAAATCATTAAAAACATTCAAGCTGTGAGCTAGATTTTTTTTAATTCATCAAGTTTAGAAATTATATGATGAATTGACAAGTCATTACTCAATGTGGATTATTGTCAAATAATTTCCAATATTAAGTCTATAATCAATATGTATTGGAACACATATTGGAGATTTTCAAGTATGGGGTTTGAATGTTTTGGGATGAATTTCAAAATATGCATTGTTAATATTGAACTGGATATTACAGTTATTTGTAAAGTACCCAAGATAGGGGGTTTCAACAAAGGGTGAGAGGTGGGACAGGCCACTGACACATGATGTAGCAAAATAATAGTGGATGAAACTCTGTCAACTAATGAAATCAGGGGTTGTCAGAGTTTGATCCTGTATTTTGTGTTTTGATGCACACTGCTCCAACAAGGCTAGGTAGTGTGTTTCATATTTTTGTGTGCTTGTGAGAGGGAGAGAGGAATCTTCTCACTAGACTATGAGAGCTAGGTTTTGAGTTGTAATTTTTTTAAAAGCAAGCAGGTTGGTGTATGTAGGCATTAGGTTTAGATTGATCACCCAAAGGTCGAAGTAATGCCAAAAATGATTCAACCCAAAGGTTGAAGATAGGAAACAAGATTTTTGGACACAAGTTGAGATTGCAATTTGCTATTTATTGTAAAAGTAACAAGTGAATTGGTAACATCAAATAAATTTATGACTAGGACTCAATATAAGGCAATGTAATGTGTTGATGGGTTCTTGAAAAGAATGCCTATATAAATTTAAAAGTGAAAAACTAATGCAAAAACACATGTAGAGTAGAGTGGTTAAAAAACAACCATACAATTTCAAGACCATTACTTTGCTCAGCTCCTTCAAGACAGCACTTGGTACTTTGCACCACGCTGCTAAATTAGGATGGGTAGAAATACACACTCCTTGCATCAAATTGAGCATAGAATCAACCACAAATCTGACATGGAGAGGATGTTACAAGTACCATTCCTCAAAAAACACAAGTTGATTGCTCTAGGTTAGTGTTCAGTAATTGAGTCTGTCAATTAGAAAAACACAAATACCAAATTATTGTTTTAAGTAGTATTATTTTGATATTGCACTTCAGAGCTCTCTTCATTTAAAACTTATTATAAAAATTACTGTGATTGATCTGGTTTAGACTTTAGACCCAAGTTTGAAAATGGCAACAAAAGGAGTGCCAGGGCATTTTCCATCCAACACCAAAATTATCAAGCTCCAACTTGAAGAGCAGATGATCCTGTTATGCAGGTTCTGAAGTATGTTGACCTTGTTCATTCATCATTTGTGCCCAAATTTGCCACCATTTCATTACCCCCAAACACAAGCACTCCAGATACTAGAAGCTCTACCACTCCATGCTACAAGTTATCGTAATGACAAGCAGCACAAACTCTATGCCATACAATTTCCTATACTTTCTCTCTTAATGCTTGCAAAACCTATTCCTCAAGTGACATGACTTCTATTAGCATGCCACGATAATCACAGCAGCAACTCTTCTCTTACTTTGGTTAACAGAGTGCTATTAGTCAATCACACTGAAAAGAATCCAACACCCAGGTATGATCCAGGTCCCAAGCTTACTTTGAAAAGCATGTGATAAAAGTGGGAGGTGTGCAACAAGCAAAACAATTCATGTCCATATAGTGTGTGGGCAACTTGGAACCAACATCAAGTGACCTATTTGTCTGATCATCCAAACCAACCTTCAATCTCAGAGCTGTTGCATGCTCACAGGTTGGGCATCTGAAAGAGATTCAAGTCTTCCAGTCAGAGGACTCACATGCTGGCCACAGCAAGCATAGCACAACTAAGCCTCTTCCCCAGGGTATTCTTCAGGTACTGCCACTTCATAGGGTCATCAACTGGTAATTACATTCGAAGTGACTGTTAATGACTTCCAGAGCAGCCCGAGTTCTTGTCTTCTGCCAGTGTAAATATTTTGGACTGATGTGAGTACTCACGAATACTTGATAAGATGCATCTAGAGTGCCTGAAACTATCCTCTGAAATTTTTTAATTTGATTTCTTGTCAAGGTAAATGATTCCATGGTCCTAAGTTTGAGCAAATTTCTAGTTTTGGTGAAAACTCTGTAACAAACTTCAAAATAGTTCTGTACATACATGACAAAGCTCAACCATGACAAAGAGACAAAGTGACACTCTCACCAAAGTGACACTCTCACCAGCAAGAACTTTTATCACCAGTACTTGATTGCACACAATGTCAAGAGATTTTCCAGAATCCACCAGTTCACTAGAATTTGTCCTCTATTTTCACCACAGCACCCAATCTCCAGTTCTTTAGAGCTGCTACATGGGCATCCTTCAAAACTTCCAATAGTTCTGCAACATCCAGAATTTCAGATCTTTCCAACAGCAAAACTTCTTTTAGGCTGTTCAATACATTTCCGGAATAACCACAAAACTGGATTACTTCTACTTATAGAGATGGGTTTCTGCAAAGGAGCACTAACCTGTAAAAATCACATATACTGATGTCCAGCTTCTCTGACCTTCCATAGAAAGAATTCATACAGGGCAAGCAAGGTTTGAGGACATTCCTTCTCTCATCTCAGGGAGTTCAATTCTTCACAAGCAATGTCCATGCCAACCTGCCATTTGTTTTTATTCCACAACTTCCAGGACCCACATTTGAATGGTCATCACAAGCAGCTACACAGACTTGAAGTGCATACATGAGTCCAGTTTCTATATCATATGATGGAGAGAAATGGAATGTTGAATTTCTGTTTATTGAGCTCACTATGGTGCATTGCCATCATAAGAAACTCTTTGACCATCATCCTGCAAGATATCATCTTACTCTAAACGCAGGAGGATCTGCTGAGTTCATGCTATTGTCAATCATATAATTTCTGGCAAGGCATGTTTACCAGTAATTATTTCACTTGCTCTGAACCATAGTCAGCTGATTCAAGCTAACCAGGCATTCATCTGAAGTGCACCTATTTGTTAACCATATGAGGAAAATTCAACTTTATACCAGACCTGCAATGAACATGAAAGGATCTGTTGGGCAGGTTGCTACACATACCCTTCTGGAGGAAGTATTACTTACAGATCTTCTAGGAAAGAAACCTCAAGCATGCTGCCTGAAACTCAATTCTTTCTGTTTATTGGCATTCCTCATCTCCTCAGATACACCCTAAGCAAGAGCTTTCGCATCATAATTTTTCCCAAAAAACTTCACAAAATCCATGTTTGGATCCATCAAGTACCTGCATCTCAGAAACAATAGGGCAAGATAATATGACAAAGTTTAGAGGGTGTGAAGTATGTAGATATGCACAGCTGAATTTAGTTGCTGCAAACTACTGTTCTGTACACTGGTTCTTGGGGTTTTGAAGCAGTAACATGAGAAGGAGCAAACTATTGATTGCATAATTCTTATGCATGAATGGATCCACTTGCACATAAGAGCATCTGAACAACTACGAATAATTACAATAAACTAGGAACTCTAAGGTTGCCCACACCTCCTTCTGATACACCAACAGAGTAACACTGACACAATAAACAAACACTGAAATTTGTGCTTCAGCAATGTGGCCTGGGAGCAAGTTATTAACAGACAGTTAGCTAGAACTCAGAAAGTACCACAAATTCATGATTCCTGTCTAAGCATAATTGTATGGAATAACAACATTGTAGACCTGGCACATACATGAAAATGGAGTGATCAACAAGATAGTCATTGCCCTCATCTTCAGTCTTCATGTAATATATGTGATACTCATGAGCCACCTCTTGAATGGCTTTTACACTGCCAGTCAGTCCCACTAATCTGGGATGAAATTCTGCACCCCAACTCACCAGCAATGCTTGACAATTCAAGGACCAATTGAAGTGGCCCCTGAACACAATCAGTCAAGAATAGTTGGCTGGACTTTGGGCAAAACTATGTGCCTAACAACCGCTCTTCTTCCCCATATCCTCGTCACATGAATAACTCACTGGTCTAGGTAACATAGTACAAGTCCAGAGTGCTGGTCAGATCAAATACTAAGTCTCTAAGTGGTCCATCACAACCAATCCAAATCCCATTCTAATGGTCTCCAATTTTATTATACTCCACCTATTTTCTTGAGCATATATGCAAACACCTACAAGACTGCAGACAAAAATCCATCATAACTGGAAGTCAATGGTTATGGCACTTCTGGCTAAACCAAAACAAACATGACAAGAATGACTGCAGCAATAACCTTGTTAGTTTTTAATTACGAAGTATCACATCATCACCATCATCATGAATTGCAGTGACTATAAGCATTACTTGAGGCTTGTTCTCTATGTGTACAACATCCTGAGGCTGTCCACCACCTGTAGATGTCAGAGAGTAGAGGCCTAGAATGGGTGGCTGATATTCCAAGTTACCTATCAAATATTCTTGAATCCATTGTACTGTATCACACTCAGGATCAATAGAGATAAAAACTGGCAGAATTTGCTTACCCACCTTCTTCTCTGCATCATCGGACTTGACAAAGAGTTAGTCCTTTCTGTGTTTACTGTCTTGAAACATAGTGTGTCTGCTAATACAGTTTACCAGCATGACACACCACCATGCTGTACAAAAAATGGAGCCTGACACCTGAAAAAGATGAAAATACAAACTTGCACTTTAATATTAAGCCAGCCTAAAGCCCACATGTTGATGAGAAGAATTCCCATCATTATGAGTGGACATCACAGGCTCCTACCTAGATGAAATAGACATTTTGATGGCAATGAAATATAAAAAAGAAACAACCAATATCCTTCTCTGTTCACAAATAGAGCTTGAAGTGACCCTGTGGGGGAACACATATGTCTGAAATTGCACACAACTCTCCACAACAAAAAAATGGAAGGCAACATGACAATGAGTACAGTCATAGCCCTATGAGAGTCACTCACTAAGTGTCAGACCATCATCTTCATTGGGAATAGCAGTGATGAGCTGCCTTGACTACCCACTGTCTTTGTCAGCTTCCAACAGTGGGTGTACACAAGTATATAGCAACATGCACAAAAGTTCACGCAAATCATTCTAAAAATCTGTGTCCTGAATTTCTGTGCATTTCCAGAAGCAACAGGAGGAGTCAGTCATGATGTTGGCCAGCAAGTTCAAGAGACATAGCTAAAAAAATAAATCAATAGTCTTCATTCAAGATGCAACTAGCCTGTGAGGGTAACACATACCTATTTCATCAACAGCCTCTGCAAGTTTTGTGACCTCATCAGGACAGATGTCTGGGCAGTAAGTAAAGCCAAAGTAAATGAGAGTTCATTTGCCAACAAAGTCCTTATCAGTCACCTCTTTTCCATGCTGATTAACCAATTGAAAGGACCTCCAATTGCAGCCTTCCCAACCCCAGGGCCAGTTCTCACTACAGCAGCCCCATCTGATTGCATTGCTGCACCAGACAGATCGCGCACAATAAAACCAACCAAAGAAATCACACTCATTGAACACTGAACAGCAAAGTGAAAGAGGGAAATGGCAGAGATTTCACTACTAAGTTGCTTGTGATGCCTCCCAGAAGGTAAATCAGAGAATGGAAACTGAGGCCTCATCAGTTCTATATTTTCTGAAATACCTCATTTACTTTCCCAAACCTTCAAAATTTTACCACTCTCCTTCAGACCAGATGCATCTCAATTCAACTCCCATATAAAGCAGACAACTAGTATACGCAATTTGTAGTAAAGCTTCAATTGGAGCTTTGAACTGCCATTTTTTCTCCTGATCCCAATACAAAAGCAGCCCAATCCCTGTCACCACCAAAAGTGCCAGACTCACCCATGATACTGGCTGCACAATGCACACGCAAAAAACAGTCCTTACTACCAACGTAGGTGTGACCAGAACTCAGAGACAGAAATCCTGAGGGTTTAGAGTTTAGGGTCTAGCATTAAGACTAAGCTACAAAATTCTCAGTTGTTTGAGCTTCATGAGCATGAAGTGGGATGCTTGCAGAGTTAGTGTGTTTGCAGTGACCAAAACAAAGTCAGTGTTGATGCTTCAACCTGTATCTCTCTCTCTCTCTCTCTCTCTCTCTAAATATCTCCTAATAACTATGCTTATGGAG
>Ga0209208_10008456_pt1 | contig 13715 bp, 15 predicted proteins | sample S1TSphfallax_3_FD_187694 | JGI IMG/M metagenome (GOLD analysis project Ga0209208, IMG submission 187694) | Host-associated microbial communities from peat moss isolated from Minnesota, USA - S1T2_Fd - Sphagnum fallax MG (SPAdes) (version 2) | ecosystem: Host-associated > Plants > Peat moss >...
AAAATAAAGGGCCTAGAATGAGGTGATAGTCGAGTCCAGCCCCTAATTTGGGGAATAGTGGGAAGGAGATTATGGCCTCCTAATACACTACAAATTTCCTTGGAGTGCTTTACAAGTTTGTTGTGCTTGTTTTTTGGTGCAAATGTATGTGAAGGGAGCTTCACACCACATAATCCAATCCGGGGCCCCATAGTCAATGGGCTTTACAAAAAGCATAAATCTTGTGGAAGTGCATTTGTGGACTTTATGTTTTTCTGTACAATTTGTCAGCTTTTTTTTATTCCCGTGATACCCATTGAGTCTCATAGAAAAAACCTAGCCAGGGTTTATGCTGGGGTAATAATGCCCTTGATGAGGGGCTTTACCATCAATTTGTTAGAATATCTTAACCTTACAAGTAAATATCTTCATTTTCTTTAGATTTGGGATCAAGTTAGGGTGGAATATGGAGGTTAATTTCACCCCTCAATTTCAAAAGGTTAAAATGTACCCTCATGTTCCCAAGAGCGTTCCATGTTATTCTCTCTTTCACATGTAAGAGCACGAAGAATGGTGGGAGACATTTTATTGGGCAACCTGAATAATTTTTGTCCCAACCTGCCCAAAAAAATTTCTCAGGCTCCTTGGAAACATTTTTCCATGTTGCCTAAGATTTTGGGCAGGTAGTGAAAACCTTTTCAACTTCCATAGCCTGCCTGAATTTATTGGGCAACATAAAAATTCCAAAACTGTCCTAATTTTTTAGTATCAGGATTTTTCCAGAGTGCCTGAAACGTTTGGCTATACATGAAAAATTCAACCTTTATCATCTGCCCGAAATTACTGGGCAGAATACAATTTCCAAAACTGCCTGAATTTTTTCCAGCATCAGGATTTTTCCAGAGTGAAAAATTTTGGGCAGCTTTTTTTTCAACATTTGTCATCTGCGCAAACTTATCGGGTAGCAAAAAATTCCCAAACTGCCCACAAATTTTCAAGAATCCTGGAAAAAAATTCTCAGGAATTTTCCAAAGTGCCCATTTTCAGGGTACCACAAAAAAAATCCTACACTTTTCCCCAAACTGCCCAAACTTTTTGCATAATTTTGGGGTTTTGTAAAGGTTTAATATAGGGGTTAAATTAACCCCATTAAACTATTTTATCAACAATAAACCCTCTTTATAATCACATCCATTTTAGTACGAAACATCATTTTTTAAAGTCATTATCACACTTGTTAGTAGCACAAAATATTTGGAAAGCTTTCTTTGTAAATGTGACTATTATGGGGAAGATCTAAGACAAATATTGAGGTTCTTTAAATTGTAGTTCCTTTTGGCAATGTTAGTGTTATTTTGTTTTCAAGTTGTGCAAACTAACAATAGTGAATCTAGTTGAAGAGAAAGGGAAAAAACAACTTTCTATTGCAAACAAACAAAAGATGTGCAAAAAATCTTAATTAAAAAAATGTAGTTCACAAAATACACAAGATAATAGTTAAGGAGCTTAAACTCAATGTAAATCATAACATTAAAATAGGCAGAAATCACAACCTTCTTTAAGTCTAATAATGCATAGTAGAGTTTAAAATAACCCATGTAAAACATTTAAACAATTGACACCTTTATTCTAACATAAAAGAGCTATTTTGGTCCATTTTTCATCCATTTGGGTTTCCAAGTGTTCTCAGTCCCTAGTGTGAAATGTAAACTAACCAAACTCAGATGGCCGTAAACTTTTCATCCATTTTGATTTTTGAGGGTTCTCGATCCCTAGTGTGAAGTGTGAACTAAACAAACTCAAATGGCCTTCACAGCCTTTTCCTGTGATTTTTGAATTTCATGGTCTGGGACCCCAGTGGCTCTCAACTCTAGTGTAGAGGGTAAACTCCTCCTAAGGCTAGAGGAATTGGGGTCTCTTTTGCAAATCCAGCCTCGCTAAAAATGGGGAGCTGAACTCTGGGCCCCAATTTTGAAACTAGACTCCTGGTCAGGGCCACTTTAGATGACAGTCCAGGGTCCAAAATCTGAGTGAACACTTGAAACAAATTAAATCCTTGAATTGGACCCCTCTTCACATTAGAAAAAATCTTTTCTATTAAGTGCAATAAGTGTCTAAAGGCAATGAATGTGTCTAAGGCCATATGATCTAATTGATAAAAATGTGGGACCATTCACATGTGAGAGGATTAGGTTGACATTTTTTCCTCTTCATTTTTCTCATGTTGTTTTTTTCTTGCATTTTCTTGCTTTCTTCTTTTTTGGTACTTTAAATTTTTTTTAAAGTAAAACGTTTCAAGTCTGAAAAAAATATTTTAAAAAATTCTATTGAAACAAATACAACTATGGTTTTAAGTGACCTAAAATTTACCTTGTTTCTTTACATTTTTGGCAAATTTAAGTTCCATTTCACCTTGCGGTATGGTCAGGTATAATATTTCACCATTTGACCAAATTTTTCAAACCTTTTCATTTTTTGATCTTCCTTTTCCATCGTATTACAACCGTCTTTTTCCTTGTTGCTCCCTTTCTGGGAAAGGGAGTCAGTTTAAAGATTTCTTATAAATTCAAATCTTTTTCAACTTGTGAAAATGGGTGTTTCAACCCTTCATGATCAAAACTACTTATCCTCATTTCTAAAACACTTTCATTTTATGCACTTGCAAAGGTTGAAAATGTAGTTCTTCAAATAACAAACTTGTGTGAATCTACGAATCCAATCATGTCACACTGAATGTGCACAAAAATGGAGTGGTGGATGTGCTTTCAACAATGTCTTCAATTCGAAAAATGTTTTCCATTCATGCCAATTTCAACTTTTTAAAAAAATGAGAAAATAAATTAATGAAAAACAATGAAAACCATTAAATAAACAACCTTTGACCCTTACTTACATCTTGGTTTTCCAAACCATGAACTTTTATTTTAACTTCAATTTTTGGTCCAAATCAATTGAATTTCCTTCCAAAACGACACCATGTAGATGCCAAGTCAAATTGGCTTGAATTGGATTTGGATCCTCATCTAAAGGCCTTGGCTCCAATTTAGGGGTCCAAACCAATAGGGTTGATTTGTTTTGTTGGACCTTCTCCTTTGAACCTTCATTTAAAGTGCCTTTCAACATCTTGAAGTTGTATGAAACATTGTTGACAAATGTTGTCTTAAATGCCTTATAACATATCGAACAATGTTTAGTGTGTGATCTTACAAAAATATTTTTCACATCCACGGTTAATTGTTGTAGTAACTTTTTAGTTTGCGTGCTCAAGTGCCGAATAATTATTTAATTTTCAAAAATGGAATTATGGGAGAATATTATTCAAAAAATTTAATATTTGACAATGATGTATAATCATATAGGTATATGTATATACATATTATATCAACATAAACTAAAATTACTTACTATTTTTTTGAAATTCTAGTTTTAAATTTTGTTTATTAATATTTTGTAACCCTTTTGGAAAGTTTTGTTTGCAAAACATGTGGAGAGGATGAAGGAGGTTCAAACTAAAAGATGAAGATGATATCATAAGTTTGTGCCATATGTTGTTTTGTTTTTTATGTATATACATTTGAGAGTGGAAATGGTGATTGAAAAACTATGACAAAGTTTGTTCACTAGACTATTCAAGACTATCACAAGTGTAGAATAAGAATGAGCTTTGCAAAGAAAAGTTCACTAGTTCAATGAGAGTGCCAATCAAACAAAAGGATTCAAGCAAAAAAATGCAAAAAAACATCATTTGGACACCAAAGAAAATTTGTAGCAAATTTACACTTTGAAAAACAAATCAAACAAAAGAAGGGTGAAGGGAAGGTGTAGACAACCAAGATGGAAGTGAACCCAAATGTCAAAAGTCAAGAGGACTACATACAATTTGATTTTAACTAGATTTATGGAGACTTGTAATGGTAGTAATTCAAAAATATAAAGCAAATTCTAATGTTGTTCATTATTTGTGAACTATTTATCAAAGCCTAGAAGTTGCAAGTCCTTATAAGAAACTAGCTAGAAATAACTTATGGACTTGGTTTACATCTAAAAGAAAACTCATTCCAACAAGGTGTAGTTGTAAAACATTTGGAGTAACATCTATTGATCGTAATTTTACATTTCAAAATGAACTTGTCACAATGTTGAGAAAGATGAGAAATTTTGGACAACCCTTAATTACTTCTATAATTCAACCAATTTTAAAAGGTATGATAAAATCCATTGTTCCTAAGATTTATTGTAGTGAACATGGAGGATTGATTGTCACTAAATAATGGACTAATTTTTTTTTAAACATTACATGAATTAGTCTGTTTACATGGCAACCACGACATTTAACAAAACATCAACAAATTGACATGAACAAGGTCACAACATGATATATACATAATAACCTATCTAACAAATATATATTTTATTCCTCCATTCCTTATGGTTAGTAGTGACCAAATTAGGATCCATTTTGTTCCAACAACAATATAAAAGGCTTGGGAAATCAAAGATGCAAAACACATTCAAGTGTTAAGGGTGGAAGACAAATATTGTAATACCTTGGTTGTTTCAACAGTTTAATGCCAAATATTTAATTGATTTTGAAATTTTCATTTCAAAATTTTGTTTTCAAAATTTTTAAATAAAAAATACATATAATAAAATTCTTCAATTATTATTTTATAGTATATGGATGTAAAACATTATTCACCCATTTAAATCTTCAGTTTTTGAAAACAAGAAAAAACTTGTGCTGGATTAGTTCTTGAACTACCATCAACTTTCCAAGCCTCTTGCTTGCTAAATTTGTGTTGGATTATGTTTTGCTTCTAAATTTTGTTTTGATAAAAGCAAGATGGAGTGATGTGGATAATTGTTGTAGAAATATTTTGTTGGTTTAAAGCATGGATTTTGCAAGGATTTTGTTGAATGTTTAATGAGAGATGGAAAACCAAAAGTTGTATCAAAATACACTTACTTTTATCTTCAAGAAAGTCACAAGTGAGGAAAAAGAAATTGCATTACATATTGTTTTAGATAAAACCATTTTGAAACCAATGGAGAAGTGACTAGTAGGTAGGTCATAAAAAGATGTTGCAAAGATGTTATCAAACCAAAAAATCAAACAAGAAGCTAATGGAGAGGCAAGTGAAAAGGCCAGTGTAGAGGTTGTGAAGGACAACACACAACAACTAGAAACCAACAAAAGAAAAAGGGGGAGTACATCAATTGGTTTGTCCTAGATCTTTGGCCACCCATCATGGCTATTGTAAAAAAACATGTTAATGATTCTCGAGCCTTGCACTTCCTAAAAATAGCCTACAAGAAGCCTAGAGTCCCAAGTCCATACGAGAAACTAGGGAGGGCAAGTTTGTGGGATTGGTTTACACCCCACAATGATTTGAAACCAAACCACATTCATGCATAGCAACTTGGGACTACCATAAAAAAGTCAAATACAACATGTCGGTGTTTGAAGAATATCTAGAGTTTCAAGTTACCTTGGTTACATGTTCCAAAAAATGAGAGAGGCAAATCAACCGCTTGCTACAACCCATAGTGCGGGGCATGATATAATCTTTCAATCTTAAAATCATACATGATGCACTTGGAGGTTTCAAGGTCTTATAATGAATTCTTTAATTTTTGAAACAATACATGAATTGGATTTTTAGAATGGGAACAACAACAAGTGAACTTCCAAATGATTGGGATTAGCAAGGGCAAGAGATGGGTTACATGGTTGCTTACCTTTTTAAAACTTATAACATTCTTGCAGCCCTAATGGTCAATAGTGACCAAATTGGATTACACCTTGTGTCAATCGCACGAGAACAGACATGGGAAAGTAAAGGTGCAAAACACATCAAGGCATCAAGGATTAAAGATAAGAAACATGTGACACTTGTTGTTTCATCATTTGCGTGGATGGATTGTTCTTGCCATTTCAAGTTGTTTTTACAAGTATCATGCATAAAACACTACCCGCAAATAATGAAGGAAAATTCATGTGCATCAATAATTGATGAGATTTCACCTTTCGTGAAATTCATTGGTCAACCCTTGAGACCACAAAAAGATTTGTTCACAAACTTTTGCTATCATGTTTACATTCACAAATTGAGCAATTAAGTTTGCAAACACATCCAAAAATGGTATGGTTGTTGGATTGCTGGTTTGCACACAAGAGCAAGGAGTTTCTAAATTGGATGAAGAAAGATCACCCCAACATTTTAGTCATCTTCATATTAGCAAATTGTAAAAATGAGCTACAACCTGCAGATGTGATTTTATAAAGACCATTCAAACATGCATTTAAAGTTGAGTTCAATACATGGATTACATCAATGATCAAATAGTAAATTAACAATGGACATGAACCATGTGTTGATTTCAAGATGAGTAACTTCAAACCAAGAATGTGTAGCTATGGCATGGTACAACTAGTGTTGTGCGTGTAAGTGTCAATGGCCATATATACAACATGTGTAATCCATTTTAAAGTGTAAATCATTTACACTTATGCGTTAGTTTTTTATACACTTACACTTACACACAAGTAGTGTAAAAAAAATACATATGTACTTACATGACCCTATGTAAAAAATCAAGGCCATGTAATATCCATGTAAACATATTAAGGTTAGGGAGGGAGCTACTTGTGTGTGCAACAACTCCCTCATTTGTTTTTGTTGTGCACGATTGCCTTTGGAGTTCGCCATCATCCTTTTATGTGTTGTTTTCAGGTGAACAACTTGTTCCTTTACCCCTTCAAGGTTTTGCTCCCATCATTGTTTGGTGTTCATGTGTTTGTGATGGTTGGTGTTATGTGTTGTCTTGTTCCCTTCTATCATTTTTTATGTGGAGAAAGTTGGAGTGGTGAAGTTTAACGTTGATTGTTGTCATCACCATCGTAAAAGACCTGCAAGCTTTTGTTGCCATCATTTTGTTTAAGTGAGCAATGTCATGCCCTGACCCAACTTTTATAGTGTTTTTTGCTTATTCATATGTTTTTCAAGGCAATGAAGCTTTGAAGCTTTAGTGGTTTCAAGTCTCAAGTGCCTCTTGCTTTTGTGTGTGCATGGTCTTGCTCCTATTCATCATTGTTTTGTGTGCAAACCTTGCTCCTATTTGTTGTTGTTTGTGTGTGCAGGTTCCAAAAGCCAATAAAGGGAAAGCTTGACGCGTGGTTGAACTTGACACATGGTGGAATGCATCAATTTCATCATTTTCTTCAAATGAGCAAGGGCATGCCCTAACCCAACTTTCCTAATGTTATTCAGCTTGCTCATGTGTTTCTTAGGATGGTGAAGTTCTACAAAGCTTCGAGGGTCTTGCACCTCTTGTTTTTGTGTGTGTGCAGTTTTGCTCCTATTTATCGTTGTTTTTGTGTGTCTAGTCTTACTCTTATTCATTGTTATTTCTATGTGTAGGTTCTAAGAGTTAGGATTGGAAAAATAAGATACATGGCAACACTTTTTCAAGTGAGTAATGTTGTGCCTTGACATAACTCTTCTAGTGTTTTCTTGCTTGCTCACATGTTTTTCAAGGTGTTGAAGTTTTGTGAGGTTTTAGGGGTCTTGTGCCTCTTGTTTTCATGTGTGTGCAATTTTTCTCCTGTTAATTGTTGTTTTTGTGTGTGCAAGTTATTAAAGTTAGGATCAATGAAGATTGATGTGTAGTAGAGTTCACAACAAAACTCAACATGCAACGTAGCAAAATTTGTAGTGCAACACAATAAAGTTCACAATGTAACACAACAAAATCATAGCTTAACACAATGCAGCAAAGTTACAATAGAGTTCATAGTGCAATAGAGCTTGAAGCGCAACACAATGCAATGCAGTAGAGTTCGCAATGTAGCAGAGTTTGCAACACAACACAGTAAAATTCAAACATAATGTAACGTAATAGAATTTGAACGTAATGTAGTGTAATAAAGTTCACAATGCAACACGGTGCAACATAGTTCGCAATGTAGTGTAGCAAAGTTTGTAGTGTAGCGCGACTCAATGCACAACATAGTAGAACTCAATGTGCAACCCAACATAGCTCAATGCATAGTAGAGCTTGACGGGCGCTAGAGTTTGATGCATGGTGAAACTTGATGCATGCCATTAGTTCCTTTAGGTGAGCAATGTTATGCCCCTAATTTAACTATGTTGGTGGTTTTTGTTTGTTCACATGTGTTTATCAAGGTGCTGAAGTTCTATGAGGTTCTAAGGGTTTTGTGCCACTTGTTTTCATGTGCGTGCAATATGTTCATGTTCATTGTTGTTTCTATGTGTGTGGTCTTATTCCTATTTGTCATTGTTTCTATGTGTGTAAGTTTCAAGAGCCAAGATTGATGAAGTTCAACGCATGGCATTAAGTTTCAAGAGCTAGGATTGACGAAATTCAACAAATGGCATTAATTCCTTTAGGTGAGCAATATTGTGCCCTTGACCCAACTTTGTTGGTGTCTTTTACTTGTTCATGTGTTTCTCATGGTCACGATCAATTTGTGAGGCTTTATCAATCTTGCACCTCTTGTTTTCATCTATGATCAAGATTTTAATGTTTTGTGTGTGCACGGTCTTATTATTATCTGACGTTATTTTGTGTGTGTAGTAGGTGATTTACACTTACATTTGCATTGTTTTTACACAACCAAAAATTATTTACATGACCTTACACTTACAGTTACACATTTCAAGTTGTTAATTACACTTACACATACACATTTTGTGATCTTACACTTACACGACATATAAAAAAAACTTTGAAAAGATTTACTTTTACACATAGTGTAAATCCTAAATTATATACATGCACAACACTAGTTACAAGTATCATCATTCGACACCTCACACACACGTGTGACTAGCATCTTAGACCTTTTGTTTTGCACATGAATTCACAGGCCACTATTGACGAGCTATGAAATTATTGATGAACTTGCTAAGCATGACGACACCTTTAGTTTACAAGGGACGACATGCATCCCATCAATGACACAAATGTTTTCAAGACCCATCTTGGAGGTATGGGATCACCAATTTTACTCTATCTTGTTGCATTTGGAATTAGTTGCCTTAACATCATGGATATTGATTCTATGGAGCTTCATAATCTACATCGCTAGGTCATCTATTCCAAAACATCTATTAGTGAGCTCAAGGTCAAGTTTGCAACAACAACTTGCTTTTTTTTCACCTCTTTCAAAAGTAGATCTCCAACCTTGTCACTTGTTGACAATTCACCAAAAGCCGAAAACTAGGAGTTTCATGATGGGAGTTGGATTGAGTGGGGAAGATTCACAACCTTGGAGCTTGTTTACATGAAACATTTTGGTAATTTACAACATTTGAAAATTTAGGCACTTTGAAAATTTTGACACTTGTTGGTTTAAGGTTTCAAAAACTTTGACAAGTATTGACTAATAATTATTGATTTAAAAAAAAAATTAATTTGAATTATGCAATGCCGAAAGAACCAAGGTATTACGATAGATAAGTCATAATGGTGGTATATCTAGTTTCAAATGGATACCTATTTCTTAAATAGGTTGTATTTACAAGTATGACCTACATGTGTTTACTATCACGAACATTAAAAATAATTTAAAAAAAAAGATTGGTTGATGGAACTTTTTGGAAGGTTCCATTAGATAGATACATAAAGGACTTAAAAGCACCACCCCTTAATTTTGTCAATGCAAATTATGCTCCTTGTACTTGTATTTGGGTACATTCACAAAATAAGGAATCATGGGTGCATCTTAGTAAAGACTTTGGGGACTATTTATTTTAAAAGATTTTGGGTATATACTAGGAATATTGAATTTGTAAATTACAAAAAGTCATAAGAAAATCCTTTTGATTCAAAAGTATGTTACATTATATCCTTATGTGAATATGTGTTTTAAGAGTCTCTCCAAAATTATGTCATTTTCAAGTCCTTTAAAAGTCATTTATGAATTTTTTAAGTAGTAAAAACACTATAAAACATTGATTACAGTGATTAATCAATGTTTTTGAGAATTCAAATTTCATTATATTCATTTCAAATTATTATACATGTTCTCACAACATATTAAGAACATTATCATCAAAATGTGTAAAAGAAATATGTAATATTAATATAAATTTTGACATGAAAACATGAAAAAAAAAGCACTAGTTATAGTTCTTATGGCTCCTATATTTGTGAATGTACATTTCATCTTATGTTTAGCTTGCATCATGCATTGTTCAAGCAATAATGTTGCAACCCTAGCCTTGGGCTTGCGACCAAAGCAAAGGGGTTGCAAGGTTACGGGCCAAGAGGAAGCCCGGGAGTCACATCACATACTCCCGGGAGTGTAGGAAAGTGTGAGGGAGTGAACCCTCACACTCTCAAGGCAATTCCCACTTTGGGAGATAGAATCTTGGTGGGCTCCCAAAACTTCAGAGAGCGATTTCAGGGGTCAAAACTCAATTTATTGTTGCGTTATTTATATCATTGGAAAGCTCTTGAAACGTAGATGTTTAAAATGGGCTCGCATTGCTCATTTGGACATCTGAAACATAAGTTATGACCAAAAGAAGGGTCGGGAGTCAAACTACCAGTTTGACTCCCGACCAGAAAAAGTGAGGAATCGACCTGATTTACTTAGCTATAGAAAACTTGCGACATACTGTTGGAAAGCTCTCAACGAGGGCTACAACTTTGCTTCAGACCACACCTCGATCCGAGGTCTGTTCGCAAAGTTATGGGGCTCCCAGTCCCGGGAAAGAAAAGCTATTTAGATGTGGGCCTCGTGGAGAGGTGCAAAGTATACTATAAGGGGGAAGGTGGTGGCTTCCCCCAAGTCTGGGCCGTGGTGGGTCTTGTGTGTCCGTATTGCTCGTGGTTTGTCCTAGCACCAAAGGTGCTCCAACTATGCACTAACCACCTTGTGTGGGTTGTGTGCAGGCCCGTGTGAGTGAGTGAAGCTTGTCAATTCTTCTTAGTCCCATCTCAAAGCTCCAACATGCCCCTCTACCCCTCAAAGTGTTGTGAGCTAAGGAGCGTGCCCCGACTCCTCCCTCTTTCGTTGTCTTGTACTTGGACTCACTTTTGAGTCTTGCGAGGAGTTGAGAATGTGTAAAACAAAATCTTACAATTCTTGTTTATTACCAAGTTCCTTGTTTTTTCAAGTCTACATAATTTTTTCTTTGTATTTTGTCTTGTCCAAGTGACATTTATTACCTTCAAATGAGGAAAAAATGAAGTTCATCACCTTAGGTTGGGATTTTACATTCATTGTAAATCAAGTTAGTTTATATAAGAGATAGAAAATATTTTGTTCATAAAATCTTTTTACTGTACATGCATAGTTCAATTTCATTGATTAATTAAAAATAAAACACTTGAATAATTCATATACTAGAATGATATAAGTCATGCCAAGGAATATTAAAGGGATAAAAATTATCATGAACCATTTTCTATTGAAAATTACCCATTGCATAGACCTTGTGCCATGTCGTTGAGTAGATCATTAAAGGATAAATGAATTGATTGATTAATGCAAACATGGACATGTACGTACTAACTTTATGATGTTAGCCAAACATAGAACTTGGACATGATGTGTGGCCATGACATGTTCCTCAAGGCAATATAAAAGCCACATTGTGTGTTTTCACTAATAACCATCAAGGATCACACTTGCACACAAATGGTGACGTTCCATCAACATTTTTTCTTGAAAAATTTGATTAATGAACACAAAAAAAACTAACCCACAAGTAATGCCCATGTCAAACTTTTCTTATACAAGGATTTTTTCCATGATTGGGTCAGTGGTGATCATGATTTAGAGTGTTTAAATCACCATGTTGTCTTTTTCCACCCCTCACACAAAATTTCAATTATTACATGTGTGTCCTTTTTGAATTTATTGCATAATATTACAAAAAATGAAACACACGTGTTCAATCACACTCCAAATTATTTCAAGACATAAACTTGATTATGTCTAATGTCAAAGTTGTCTTAGAGTTTCTATTATGATGATGCCCCATTCACAAAGCCATAGACATTGTTAAAACCACATTTGCATTTCATGGTAAAAAACTCCACATTACAAATTTTTGTTGGGTGTCTATTTTCTATAAATCGAAAAACATTCCTCATATCATTTCTTCAAACAAATGCAAGCAAGAAAAGAAAAAAGATTTTGAACTTGAATACAAAATGATACACAAAGAGATAATTTAACATTAATTGATAAGAATTGGAAAGCTAGGAGAGGGCAAGTACTTGTGAGATAAACTAAAAACATAACAACTACAAAGAGAATGGTATTTAGATGTTTATAAGTAGTCCAAAGGAATGTACTATTTGGTGTTATGTTGGATCTTTTCAAAAGACCCATGCTTGATGGTTTTCAACATCATGTCAACACCATGTTTCAAACCATTTTGCTAAATAGAGAAGAATTAAAAGAGAAAGTCGGCTTTTAAACTTTAAACATGATCTTAGTTCATTTTTGCTACAAATTATCACTCCATTATCCATGTGTTTTGAGATTGAAGTTCTTCATGTTCAAGCTAATGGAACATCAAATTTGACATGCATGAAAAATTAATGAAAGAAGAAAAATGTGGTTCAAGTGGTGGGTGTTACCTTGGAAAAAACATGGAACTTTCTAAATTGTCCTAGACAACCACATTCACAATGATAGAAGAATGTTCAAATCATTATGTCTTATGATTTTGTATTGTTCACCATTTGTTAACAACAATGGGATTTGGTTGTGATTCGGTGCCTCCTTTCAACATCTTTCACCCAACCATACAAAACCTAGAGGAAATTATGAACAAAAATGGTGGAACTATTTGTCTTTTTTGTCACTTTCCATTCATTCATTATGTTTTACTATGAAATGAGGTGGAGAACTAAAGCTCAAGATGTCAATGGAAAAAAGAAAAAGAAGATTTGAAACACTATTTGAATAGACATAATAATTTTTAACCCTAAAAATGTGACTAAAAAAACAAACATGCATGCACAAGATCAAGAAATGATGTGAAGTTATTGACATGGGTGAAAGCATAATTAGGTGGATTGTTTGGATTATCATAATTGTAATTTTTTGGATTATAAATGAATTTAAATGTAAAATCATATCAAACATTAATTTTTAAAATATTTTCACTATCCATGTTGCAATATATTTTATTGAAAACATTATTAAAATTATGGATGAGTTTTAAGAAAAGATTGGATTCAAACTATGGACTTTTGAAATGATGACACTATGTTTGTCACACATAGAAAATGAAAAATGTGGATTCAAAAACTATGTCATAGTACTATCAAAATAAAAAATAAAAAATAGGCCATTATAAAATGAATAATTTTATTGTAAGGTGCATTGAAAATTTAATTTGCTATGATTTTTGTCATTTTTTATAATTGATATTTGATTTCACATTGAAATCTTTAAACTTTTCTGCAATTTTTTTGACCAATCACATGTTTAAAAATATTTATAGGGTGGTATATTTTTATATGTGACCAAAACCATAGGGGATAATTATAGGATTTATAGTTTGATAATTATTTTAAATACAGGAATTGTAGCTAATGTAAAATGTGGATTCTTCAAAATGTCAAACATGAGCCACCTAACCATGCTTTTACCCACCTATGTTCATTTCAACCACGAGCAAAACATGACTCTGATGCACCTTTCAATCCTTTGTTGCACCTTCTAAATTTGCGAACTTTGGGTGTTG
>Ga0209208_10008458_pt1 | contig 13715 bp, 17 predicted proteins | sample S1TSphfallax_3_FD_187694 | JGI IMG/M metagenome (GOLD analysis project Ga0209208, IMG submission 187694) | Host-associated microbial communities from peat moss isolated from Minnesota, USA - S1T2_Fd - Sphagnum fallax MG (SPAdes) (version 2) | ecosystem: Host-associated > Plants > Peat moss >...
TCATCTATTAAACTGATGAATATGATAATCATTTTGTAGTTTTGCATGAACATGACAAAAAAATTAAAAAGATTGAAAATTTTCAAATGTAAACATGAAACTATTTGGGCATTTATTTTGTCACAATGATTTTAACATAGGATAATATGTCATTCATAATTTTTTGAAAATGATCATTTTTTTAGAAGCTTTAGTAATGTTTAATTTTTTTAATGAATTAACATTTTGTTTTCAATTTTGTGGAAATTAGATATGAACACACATTAAAATCACATTTAATGATGCAAAAAATTGAAAAAATACACAAATATTTGGATGGATGAATATGTCAAAAATCATAATGAATTTTCATCTTGGTGAAAACAAAATAAAAGTGAACATTTTACTACACTTGGGGTATAAGACATTTTACATACATGTCTTGGGTGTAAGAAATTAAAAGTTCACTAATGAAAAGTGAAGAAAGCTATGTGAGTTGAGTATTGAAGGTAAAAAAAAATCTTGGAAATGTTCAAAAATCATGCATGAAGACTTATTGAAAGATATTAAAACGTGTGGATGAATGTTGAGCTAAAAAAACAAAAAAAAAACAAGAGAAATCCAAATTCTTATTCAACTAAAACTCTAAAAAAAAAAAACTAAGGATAGATGAAAAATAAAAGACATGTGGATGAATATTGACCTGAATTTAAAAATAAAAATAAAAATAAAAATAGAATAATAAAAAATATTAAAATAAAAAATATATATAGATAGGGAGAAATCCAAATTGATATTCAACTAAAATTCTATCCAAAAGAAAACATTTGAGCATGGCAAGGGTTTTAGAAGCATAGTCTTGAAGGCGTCCCAAGGCTAAACTCCAGTTGATAAGATGACTCGGGTATGGTTACGAAAAGGCGAAGGGAGTTTGGAACTCTAGCACCAGCAAACGGGGCGGCCTGAACGTTGCGATAGAACCAGAGGTGTGAAGCAAATGCTCAATCCAAAACTCCGCACAATCGCATTCAACGATGGCGGCAGCAACAGCAGCAAAGCAGGCCTTCATTGCATCATCCTTCTTGTCCCCGATTTCCAATTTTGGACCTACCTGTTCCGGTATGTCATCCTTGTTGTTGTTGTTGTTGTTGTTGTTTTTTTTCTCTTTTTTTGGCCTTCTTTCCTTTTCTCTCTCGTTTGCTGGATGCGTGTCGCTGTGTGTTTTGTTTTGTTTCAGTTCTCCCCTCCCCCCCCCGCCCTTTCCCCCATTCATGTAATGCATTTCAAGAAGTTCGGAGAAGACGGAACAGAGAAATCGGTTATCCCATTGAACCAAAAACATTTGGCGCAGATGTCACGGCTGTTTGTTTCTTCAGCAATTTCGATGTCGCTCTGTGCTCTCAGGCAATTTGTTTGCATGATGCAGGCAGGACTAATCGGTCAGTGCGCTCATGGCGACACAAGAGCAGTCTTAGTCAATGTCTCTCATTCGGCAAACATTCTCTGGATTTCCTCCTCGCAAATAGGGATCATCACTCTGCAGCGTACAAGCCACTATGGAGAGTTTGCTGCGATGCTTCAACGTCGACAGGTTTTAGTGCTTCAATCATTTTTTGCAGGTTTGTGTCTTGAAGGAACATAAGAGATCCGGCTTTTGCTCCACGTCTCGGTTTTCATCCTTCTCATGTTGGATTTGCAGTGGCTCCAGCCACGGAAGATGCACTGTCGTCGCAAAGTTCCGTGAGAGATGTGCTGGGGGCATTATCCACAATCATCGATCCTGATTTTGGCACCGACATTGTTTCTTGTGGCTTTGTCAAAGACTTAAGTATTGACAATGATAGCAGCCAGGTGCAGAAAACTTGTGCACATTTTTGTAACCTTTTCGTCTGCACAGTTTCTCCTTTGCAGTAGTAACACACTTCCCTCCTTTTTGTTTTAGGTTTCACAATAGTATTTGCTGCAGTTGCAAAACCTGAGTTTTCAGTTTTTTGGTTTTAGGTTTCGTTCCGTTTGGAGCTCACAACACCTGCCTGCCCTGTTAAAGACATGGTAATTTCTGATTCTCTCAAACCCAAATTCCTTCTCTCTTTCCCATGGTATGTGTATGCACCTAATGGATCCAGACAGATCCTCAATTACTTGACAAACCTGTAGAATTATCAAAACTAGGATTACAGTGTTCTGGCAATGCAAAAACCTTTTGTGTATTTAAGTACTTTCTTTTGCAGTAGCCAAACTCAGATCCCTCCAGCTCAAACAGCCACATGTGCCAAATTTGGATTAGGTTTTTACTGACATGAATTGAAAGGGGAAATCTTTTCCCCTTTGTTGTAGCATGCTGGACTATAGAACAAGACCCTATTCTAGGTTCTTTTGAACTATTACATTGTTCTTTCTTGATTGGTCATGGAAGCTGTTACTTGAAATTTCCTCACTGAGTGACAGCGTGCTTGGTGACTGCAGTTTGAGCAACAGGCTAAAGAAAAGGTGTCAGCAATACCTTGGGTCAAGGGTGTGAGTGTGACCATGTCAGCTCAACCAGCAGCACCTTTGGTCGCCGAGGATGTCCCCAAGGGATTAAAGGAGGTTTCCAACATAATTGCTGTCTCCAGTTGCAAAGTAGGTACCTACTGCTTTTCACTTGGTTTATACTTTCTAAGTTAGAGCATGAGCCAATGGAGAAAAAAACAGGGAGCAAACACAATCTTTGATCACTGATATGTGTTCATTAGGATTCTTTGAGATGACAAGAAAATGTTAGAAAATCACTGTTTCAGTTGGAGAGAGAAAGAACAGCTGGGTGTTGGACTCTTATGCTTTGATAATATCAAATTGACCAGGGAGGAGTTGGGAAGTCAACAATAGCAGTGAATTTGGCATACTCACTGGCAGGGATGGGAGCAAGGGTGGGCATATTTGATGCTGATGTATATGGCCCTAGCCTTCCCACCATGGTCTCCCCAGAGCTTCGTGTTTTGCAGATGGTGAGATGCCCTGAACTTTAACTGTAGCCCAGTAACCCAGAACCTCATGCACTGAACCAAAATTCTGAACTGTAATAATCACAGGTTAGCATTTTGTTGTGAAATGGTCAAAATTTCTTTTGTACTGAATCCCTCAGACCTGACAATGAATTTTACTTGCAGCAGAGATGACAGTTAACCATAACATGCCCCCTTTGTGATGTTTCCATATACTGGGACAAAATTGTGCTAGATGGGAGCTAGTAACATGCAGACTGGGAATTAGTTAAGGATTGCCACTTAAGGATGTTCTGAGTCAACCATGATTATGCAGTTTGAAGTAGGGAGCTACCTTATTTAGCACATGGTTCTATCATAGAAATTTCTGACATTTCTGTACCTCACTGTGACTTAGTTTATGGTTCCATCTTGAAATGTTGAAACCTTCATGTTATGAAGGACATTGGGTATGTTTGTTTACAGCACCAATACTGTGTGCTGCTAAATCAATTAGGTGTGGCCCTCATAACAGCTGTTTTCCATGTTGTTTGCTTACAGGAAGCAGAGACCAAAGCAATCATCCCAACTGAGTACATGGGGGTGAAACTTGTATCGTTTGGATTTGCAGGGCAGACCAGTGCAATCATGCGGGGCCCCATGGTGTCTGGGGTTATCAACCAACTTCTTACGACCACTGAATGGTATACATTCGCAATTTATCTCCATTTTTTTCCAAGGGCTCCCCTGAAATTTGTTTGGTTCTCAGGCTCAGGAGTTTGGGCCATCATTTGCAGTGCTTTCCATGTGCTCATTGCAGAGGTCTTTTGATTTGGGTGCAGGGGCCAGTTAGATTATCTTGTGATTGATATGCCACCTGGAACAGGTGATATTCAGCTCACTTTGTGCCAGGTAATTCTCCTGAAGGTTTCCTTTAAGTGGTGGAAGTGCAACTGAAATCAAAGATTTTCAGAGCTTAGATGCATAATTACTTTAGGAGCTTCCTTACATCTATTGTTGTCCCTCTCTACTTTCCCAGAATCAGACTTTGAGCAATATGAAGCTAATTTTGAAATTGGATCAGGTGGTGCCAATCACAGCAGCAGTTATTGTGACAACACCACAGAAGCTGGCATTCATAGATGTAGCCAAAGGTGTGCAAATGTTCTCCAGGCTCAAGGTATCATTACAGATTGAGTTCACTTACCTTGTGGATTGGGCATCAGTATCTGCAGGCCCAGTGGATATGACAAAAAAATTTAGTGAATTAAATTATTGAAGCATTTCAATTGTTTTTTTTTTATTGTTTGAAAATGCAGCCACCTGAAGTCACGTAAAACTCTATTGTTGATGGTTTTCCATTGGAGGCTTCAGGTACCAAGCATTGCAGTGGTAGAGAATATGTGTTATTTTGAAGGTGATGGGAAGCGCTATTATCCTTTTGGTCAGGGTTCAGGTGCTCAGGTATGTTATATAACAGTGCATTGGGTTCAAAAAAAAATTCAAAGAAATGAAGCTGTTTTGTGAATAGAAGATGACTTTCCTTCATGGGCCTGGAACATGTTAAATTCCCTTGGTCATATTTGATATGATCAGGTGACTGACAACATATTTAACATGAAAGCAGGTTATACAACAATTTGGAATCCCCAATCTATTTGAGCTTCCCATCCGACCAGAAGTAAGTCCTGCTTCTGATGATTTGAACAGCACACTGATCAGAGTTCTTGCACAGCAACTCTCAACCTTAATTTTCAATCCCAAAGATGGCGAGAGAAAGGTGGGGTAAGCCTGAGTGATTGAACTTATTTGTCAAATTGAACAGCTGTCAGCAGCAGGGGACAGTGGAAAGCCAGAAGTTGTTGAGGATCCTCAAGGTGAGGTAGCACGAATTTTCTCAGAAATTGGAGTTTGCGTCGTGCAGCAATGTGCTAAACTTCGTCAGCAAGGTAGTAAACACTACTCAGAAGACTTCCTTTCTGTAGCTTTCTGGTGATATGCCCTCAGAAAAAAGTACTAGAAAGTCAATTTGGATGGACCTTGCCATAAGAGAATTCTCAGATGGTCAGTTCATAAAACTTACTGATGTTCTGCTTTTATGGCACATCACAGTGTCAACAGCAGTGAGGTATGATGAGACAATCAAAGCAATTCGTGTGAAGGTTCCAGGCACCACTGATGAGTTCTTCCTACACCCTGCAACTGTACGCCGGAACGATCGCTCTGCCAAAAGCATTGTAGGTATCCCACAGCTGCATCAACCTTCTTGAAGGAGTGAAGTCATGATTGTGAAGTTGATGGGTAGCTTTCTGTTGTTTGGCCTAAGTTGTATTTGCTCAAGTTTTTGATGCTGAAGGCTTGTTTACTTAAAATAGGACGAATGGACTGGAGAGCAAAGGTTGCAGTTTGCTGATGTTTCGGAAAATATTGAGCCAGAGAGTATACGTCCAATGGGCAATTATGCAGTTGCCATCAATTGGCCTGATGGCTTCAGCCAGGTAGATTTCTTTCACCGAGTCCTATAAGTGGTCTTCACAGGTCTACATTAAAGACAGCTACTGGTGCTCTTGTATATTGCATTGCCAGAGAGATACATTCAAGAAGTTCACAACATTGTAGGAGGTCAAGCTCACAGGTAGATATTGTGATGCACACATGAACATGAGATTAGGTCATTTTCAGCCCTTTGGTATGCAGGGTTGCAAGGATAGCCTCTAGGGGCAATGAAACCAGTGAAGTTAATATCCTGCAAGGTGCTACTTTAGGTGTTGCCAACATCTGAGGATTTCCAAGCTGTGATTAGGCATAGGTCATACCATTATACATAGTTGCTTTTTGATCATGCAGCATTCTGAGTGTTTTGGTGAGCAAAACTGACTTATTGTGAGCTGTATCTCCATTGTAGATAGCACCATATGACCAACTTCAGGTGCTGGAAAGGCTTGTTGATGTTCCTGAGCCAAGCACAAGTTTGGGCATGGAAACAAGTGAGGATGCACGTGAAAGAACCCCCTCTTCAGAGAGTCCTGGGAATTTAAGTGGTGCTGCTGCCATTTTACAACATGCAAGAAGTCTCAAGTCCCAAACTAATGGCTCAAATGGGCTCTAATCTTTCAACCTAAGGTGGGTCTTTCTCCATTGACACATTTTGCAAGGCAACATGATTTATTGGGGTCATACCAGAGTACATGTTTTGTAGCTTACCAGATGTACCATAGGATTAATGTAATTTCTAGATTTGCACCAAAATTCTAAAAGAGGAGTGAAAAAAAGTCTCTGCAGTATGGCAAGGCCATATGTTGAAGGAATGATAGTTTCCGATTGTGATTGCTTGACCACTTATGCATTACCCAAGCAATCAACTTCCTCAAATTCCTTGACTAACCATTGGTGAAAGTTTTCTAAAATGTTTTAGTAATTTTTTTTGGTCACTTTTTCTTCATTTTAACACGAGGATATGTCCATTGGAAAATATATGGGTCAAGAAAGTTGAACAATGGATGAGTTAGACCTAGTTGAGAAAGTATACTGTTGCATGATATGTGGATTGGCAAGGTTGAAAATTGAGAAATATAATGAATAATGTGGGTTGGGGAAGATGAAAATGCTGAAAAGTTGAAACAAGGCAAAATAATGGATGAAATGAGATGGAATCTGGGAGAGGTAAACATTGGATGATAAGAATTCATTAAATTGGAAAAGGACAATGAATGAAATGAAAGTTGGGAAGAAAAGGATTGAAGAAAATTGGATCAGATCCATTAATCAAAATCTGGATGTAACATTAATAGACTTTAACCATCAAATATTGAAATATGATTGTACTTTGACACACCAATGTATTTCTGTATTTCAATTGAAGAATGTGGGATTGTGCTTCCTATGAGACAAAATGCGAGAGGTTTGAAGGTTGCACTCAGAAAGTATTCCTTGAAAATGCTGATGCAATTAATTCCTTTTGAGGGCTTGTACAATTACATGAGACTTTATAAATTGGGAATGAGAGGTGGTGATGATGTATTACTTGATAATTTTTCCATTTCTTTTTTATTGTTATGTGGAAGTTGTCAGGATGAAAATGAAGAGGTGCTGAGAAGTATAATTTTTGTGCAAATGTGGGATAAAGTTGCAAATGGAACGTCTGTTGGATGGAACAGCAATTCATCCATTGTCAATCCTTGAGCTTGATGAATTGTTTTTGCTGCTGCAAGTTGAACTATAAATTTAGTTTTCATTATGAGACATGGTTGCGTTTTCTTGACTTTAATGTCTTGATTCAATGCTTTAATCAGCATCCACTCAAAATCAATATCATTTGCATTAAGTTGAATGATAGGTATTGACAATATGTGTTTGTTTGCATAAATGGTTGATGCTTTGAATGAACCATATGGTCTATTTAGAAGGCCATTTGGAGTGTTATAATTTCCAGCATATGATTTAACAAGCATGTCTTTTTCAAACAAATTGTAGAATACTATGTAAAGGATATCATCCATGCACATGGGAAGCCAACAATGTGTTTTTATTTAATTTGTGAAGTATGTGGGTTGGCAATCATGCCCAAGTGGACTTAGCCATATTCAAATTTGTCTAGGGGATGAAGGGGGAAGTAGAATTCCTCCTATAATTTGATGACTTGTTGGAATTTATTCTCTAATTATGATGAGCTTGGATTTTTTCCTTCATAATATGGTGACTTGGGCCCATTTTTTCTGAAAAAAACCCCTTTGTACTTCTTGCACCTTTCTTTTTTTTCTCCTGGCTAAGTTGTGAATATTTAGTCTTATTTGGGCGCATTATTTCCCCAAAAACGCCCCTTGTACCTTTTGCACCTTCCCACCCTTTTTTTTTGATAATTCGTGAATGTTTATGGTGATCTCCTTCATACCTTTTGCACCTTTTTTTTTGTTGCTAATTTGTGAATACTTGTGTTGTTTTGCTTGGATCATCAAGTAGGTTGAAAATTGGTGGACATGAAGAGTGATGAATATATGTTGTTTTGAAAGAATATATTAATTCTAGCATGTGGTTGAAACAAGTGCTTGAGGCTTTGTGCTGGTTGGTGGAGGTAGCTAATGAAATGAAATTAGGTTGATCTATGAGGAAAAATAGAATTGTACGATTAATGTGGGTTGAAGGTGAACCAAGACCCTGGATATTTTCAATAAGAGGCTACATTCACAATGATGATGGTAGCATTTGGGATATTTATGATGTTGAGAAGCAAGTATTTTGGGGTTTTTTGTCATGGTTTTGGTGTGGGTGTTGTTTTTGTCTAGGCATTGTGTGATATTCAAATATTTTCTTAATTGGCTTTTTAAAAAATCATGGTATTACCATACATGTTATTACCATGGATGTAAGTTTGATATGTCACTTAGTCAAAAAGATATTTTTGAAGTCTTACTATCAACAATCGTTTTGGTTGCAAAACTTAATTCTTTTTAAACAACCGATTTGTATGTAAATGAGAAGCTTTAATGGACAATGCCCAAAATGAATTAGTAGCTTCTAATGGTGCTAAGGGGGTTGGTTTCAAAATAAACAAATGTTGGGGTTTTTGCAAAGTCAATTTTTGTATAGTTTGTAACTGCTTGGAAAAGTCATATATATATATATAAAGCTTTAAAATAATGGCTTTAAATGGCATGATATCAAAAATTCAACCAATTGATTGTGTGGATTAACATACAATGGTTGTAACCATATTCAATGAATTATTGAATTGGGTTAAAATGTACGGTTATAGTTTATAATAGTTCTTTGATTGATGTTATGATGGTTTTTTTCATACACATATTTCATTTTTCCTATGTACAAAGAGATTTACATGATATATTTAAGTTTCAAAAAATTTCAGAAAATGTTTCATTGACAAAGACATTGGTACTTGTTGTTCAACGATGACATGCTTTGTAGGTTTTTGTAATTTTTAGGTCTAGTGTAGCATGGTTAGTGCTTTATGCTCAAATTTATCAACTAGGTGTTTCTAAATTTTTTCAAAGATCACGTAGTTTGAAATGATTTTTGAAAGTTTGAAATTTTTTTGTATCAAATTGCATCCAAAATGTTGGCCTTGTATGATGTTGTCAAAATCTACACAATTGATCAAAATTTTGTCAAGCCTAGATCTTGTTAGTAGATATGCATGTGATTGTGTACACATGGTGTTGTTGTTTCATGTGAAGGTAGGGGGTGTATTGTATCCCTTGTAGTTGCAAACATCTTAAATGTGCAATTAACTATTAGTTGAATAATAAGTATGTTGATCATTTTTTTCTTTTTTGTCAATTGGTGGGGTAGGGGAGGTACAAGTTGATTCAATAAGCTTTTGGTTTAAATTTTTGAATATCTACAATCTTGGGTGGGTTCATTGTTGAGCACCAACAAAATTAATTAGGATTTCACAATATCAATATGAATTAAAAATTTTCACAACAAAATAAAAAAACAACCATCACTAATTTAAATCATCCTTGAAACAATGTTCAGGTTTAAGCATATAAAAATCCTAGGGGTTAAGATTTAGGGTTGTATTTTAATTTAACATCATTTAAAGTTTGTATTACATTACACAACAATTTATTATTCCTTGTGAATTCCATTTTAATTTTCACTTTTTATCTAAATATATGTTAATGTATACCACATTTGGTAAGATGAAAACAAGTGCAAGGTACAAAGAATTTTTTTAAAAAAAAGTTAATAACTTTCCCATTATAAATATCATTTTTTGAATCTTATTGTATTCAAAGAACAATGTATGACATAACAAATATTGAATGGATTCATTTATCATTGTGTTCATAGACATTTTGTGTATGTAGTTTGCATGGAAAATAATTATGGCATTTCATATTAGGTATTTAAGATGAAAATAGAACATTGATTAAACATGATATTAATAAAAAAATATTGTTTTATGGTTATTTGAAGATGTAAATGAAAGAAGCAAAAAAATAGTTCTCAAGACCTTTTTTTGATCATTGTGAATAATAACAAGTGCAAAATAACGATTTACAACAAAGCAAATAAATTACATTATTTTGAAAGATTAAAAAAGAATTATGAAGGTGAAATATGAAGGTAACAAAATTGAAGGATTGTCCAAAGTCAAATGGTAAGACATGGAAGTACTGTGATCTTCAGAAAACATAGGCACATGCAAAATAAACTGCATAGACCTCAACAACAAATGTTTGTTCATCTGAACTCATCAGACTTTGAAAGAATGAATGTATTGTGGAAGTAGAAGCACCAAGTCAGAGACACAAAGTGACAATATTTATCACAAACAAACAAAAACAGTGAGAGAAGTAAAAAGGAATGAAAGATATCAGAGAAAATCTTCCTTCTAGAAATGGCAACATATTTTTCTCTCATTATGGTGACTATTGAGCATCCCCCTTTCAGAAATTGATGAGGCCATTGTTCCGGTGCTTGAGATAGGGGGTAGGACAGCTGAGTGCCAGTAGTGCCGAGCTATGATTTGGCATGATGAGGCTTCCCGGGGACACGCAGACCTTTGTTGTGCTAAAGGCAGATCTTGTAGCTGTGAGGCCTTCTTCCCCATTCCTCCTCTTCAACCATTGCGGGACCTGTTCACTTCTAAGCCTGCCCCTGGTGCACGCCTCCCCCGTGCCACCGTATCTTTTCACAAGCACATCTGGAAATATAATTCCTCCTTGCAGATGGCCTCTTCTGGCATTAACATCCAGTCACCCGCAGATGGGGTCAGTATGATTGCCATAAGGGGCGCTGTGCATCATTTGCTGGGGCCGTTGGCACCTCCTCAAGGGAGCCCCCATCAGTTTGCCCAGCTGTATATCATAGACAATGCGGATGCTCAGGCTGCTGCCCGTTTTGCTGCTCTCGGTCAGGGCAACGTAGACCTGGACCGTTGCACTTTACAGGAGCTGCAACAGATGCTTTTGGGGAGCAATGTTTATGTTCAACGCTTTGTGTAGGCCATGGATTTGCCCCCTTAAGACCTAGCTAACTATGAGATTGTCATTCGTGTTGATGGCAGCGTTGACCGCCGCCGCTACAATGCCCCCACATCCAGTGAGGTGGCCGGCTTGATGCTTGGTGAGTGAATGGGGTGGCTACATGGTTGCTTTTTGGTGCTCCATTTTGTGTTGTTTTTTATGGTGTTGGTCGTCCTAATTGCTACGTTCCTCCATAGCACGTTCCTTCCATCATCCAAGCAATTGTCCCAGCTGTGCCTGATTTGTCTTCCCTTTTGTGCCTGATTTGTCTTCCCTTTTGTGCCTGCTCACAGGCGATGGTGACCCAAACGGTGACCTTGAAGGTAGCAATCCACGAGACATCAGGGTGCGGGCTAAGTGCGGGGGGTTATGGAGGATTAATGATGCCCACTTTGCTTATGACCCTTTGCATTTTGTCTTGTTCCACCCACACAGAGAGCCCGACTAGCACCCAAATATTACTGGCGTTACCCCTGTGGTTGTGGATGGGCTAAACTCTGAGGACGAGCAACAGCAGCCATCTGAAGATGAGCAACAGCCTGATGCGGATTTGGCAATGGACCCCGGGCGTGGTTGAGGTAGGGGCAAGGGTCGTGGTAGGGGTAGGGGCAGAGGCAGAGGAGCTGCCGCAGGGCGCATCACTTGCAAGGTTACTGCCAGGAAATACGCGGCTTACTTCATGCATGACCGCAACCCTCCCACCAACAGCACGTTCATTTATCGAAAAAGGCTATATCAAAAGTGGGTGGTTGACCAGTACTCTAAGGTTGAGGGGCAGCGGCTGCAGTGGGTGCGCCTCAACCAGACCACCCTGCGTGCTGACCAATATAAAGGAATGGTAGATGCCATGTAGCAAGACGGGGCTAACAACACCAACTTTGGGCGCATGGTGGTCCTTCCAGCCACTTTTGCCGGTAGCCCCGCCACATGAACCAGCTCTACCAAGATTCCATGGCCTTGGTCAGAAAGTTTGGGAAACCTGACCTATTCATAACCATGACCTGCAACCCAAATTGGCTAGAAATTCTACATGAGCTGAGGCCTGGGGAGGAAGCCAACGACCGCCCCGACTTGACATCTAAGGTGTTCAACATGAAGCTCAATGCCCTCTTCAAAGACCTTTTGCATAATGGTGTTTTGGGCACTGCGGTGGCGGACATCCATGTGGTAGAATGGTAGAAGCGGGGCTTGCCGCACGGTCACATTTTGATCATTCTACGCAGCCAAGACAAGTCACGTGACAACAGCGATTATGACTAGATCGTGTGTGCCGAGCTTCCAAACAAATCCACCCACCCTGAGCTTTATAACATTGTGACATCTCGCATGTTGCATGGGCCCTATGGGGCCATACATCCTTCATGTCCTTGCATGGTGAATGGGGCTTGTAGCAAGGGTTATCCCAAGACTTTCCAGCGCCAAATTGAGGACTCCACTGGCAACTACCCAACCTACCGGTGACGGGATGATGGCAGGACCTTCACCCACCCACGTAAGTGCAACTATTGGAAATTTGGCAAGTGAGCTGTTGTCCTGTGCACCTGACCATAAGTGTTTGTGTCTGAGTCTACCTGCGAGAAAGGGACCAAAGTAGCCAAGGTGACTAACAACTTCTTGCTGTTGCCCCCTCCCCCTTGCAGCTCGGGCTTTGTCTTTGATAACGGTTGGGTTGTCCCGTACAACCCCTACCTGACCATGTGGTACCAGTGCCACATCAATGTTGAGGTCTGCAGCTCCATCACGGCTGTGAAATACCTTTACAAGTATGTTTACAAGGGTGACGACCGTGCTTTGGCAGTGGTGCAGCCGGAAGCTGAGGCTGTGGTGGCTACAACGCCTTAGGCGAATGCAGGTGCGCCAATGGGAACAATGTGCCTGCCGCCCGGGATGAAGTCCAAAATTACCTTGATGGGCGGTATGTCAGTGCCAGCAAAGCTTACCATCGGCTTTTTGCCTTTGACTTGCACGACATGCACCCCAATGTTTACCACTTGGCTGTTCATCTGCCTAATGAGCAGACCACTTATTTTCCTAAGGGGACCACAATTGGGGAAACCATGATGCGCAACAATTCCACCACATTGACTAGGTGGTGTGACTTAAACTGAAAGGCCAAATCTGAATACGCGGCTGCAGCCATTATGGCTCGCAACAGCAACGACCTTACACCGCCATTGCCTACTGTGCTGACCACACTATACCCTGATTATCCCGAAATTGCTATGTGGAGCAAATCCAAAAAGGCGTGGCACCTCCGGAAAAGGGCAACGGGGTGGCGGGGTGCAAGCCGAAACAATCATGTGACATTGGGAATTGTGGGGCGCATGTACTTTGTGCAACCCTCAGAGGGCAAGCGTTATTATCTGCGAGTTTTGCTTACCCACGTTATAGGGGCCACATGTTTTGAGGACCTCAGAACTACCCATCGGCCCCACACGCCTACCATAGTTGTGCACCCCTTTTAAAGTTGCATGCCTTACACGTGGCTTGTTGCAAGATGATGTTGAATGGGACCAGTGCCTTTCAGAAGCTGTTGGCGTGCAATTGCCCAGAAGCTTGCGACAGCTTTTTGCCAGCCTATTGATTTACAACAACGTCACCAATCCTAGGCGGCTATGGGACAAGCATAAGGGAGCCCTTACAAAGGATTTTCTTCACCAAGCACGCCAGGTGAGTGGCCAAAAGGCCTCCACAAAGGAATTGTATATTGCAAGCTTCCCTTTCGTTGGGTTGTGATGGTATAAGCATGAATAACTCTGCCCTTCTCGATTATAACCCCCCC
>Ga0209208_10008459_pt1 | contig 13715 bp, 10 predicted proteins | sample S1TSphfallax_3_FD_187694 | JGI IMG/M metagenome (GOLD analysis project Ga0209208, IMG submission 187694) | Host-associated microbial communities from peat moss isolated from Minnesota, USA - S1T2_Fd - Sphagnum fallax MG (SPAdes) (version 2) | ecosystem: Host-associated > Plants > Peat moss >...
CCAGGGAAAAGGGTGCATCCAAACAAAGAAGTCCCCCGAAAGCTCCATCCGTGCCAATCCCATTCCTTAGCTCCAAAAGGGAACCACAAAATATATGTTTATGTAAGGTCAATCCTTTGACATACTTTTGGTCCAACAGAAATCTGGTCAATTCTTCCAGATATTTTGGTTGATGGGTGGAAATAAGAAGAGATTTTTTACAGACGTGGAGGTTCCCATACTCGTGTGTTCTCCATGTTTGAGAACTGGAACTACTCCACATGTAATGATCTATTGGAGCTTTCCCAGTGTAGTTTGTTGGAGGGTGACTTCAATCTGGAATCTTTCCTCTTGACATTGAAGGTCATCTTCTTCTTTCTGGGCAAGCTCTTACATTATTTTCATAAGGGCCGGTTGATGCATCACAACTACCTTGGTTACAACCCAACTGAGTTCCAACTTGGTAACCTACCATTCAAAATTAATTAATTAATTATTCGACGGAAATGCCTTGAAATGGCCAAGGTACTACAATAGTGTATTTTCAGGGCTTTTTAAAAGGAGTAATTTACATGCCAGTCTAGCAAGAGGTTTTTTACAAGGAAATTTTTTTTTGTAATTTAAATATGGGCTATTGTTGTGGTGCGGAGAAAGTTTGTGGAAGTGCATCTAGGCCCTTGGCCATTATGTCAAGATGCACTACACTATAAATCTTCTCCCTTCATTACAAAAACTTTCTTGATAGAAATCTAGTATTTTTGTGATAGAGAAATGCTCTCCATGTTGCATTTGTGTGAAATTATGAGCCCCCAACAAAAGTTCATTCTTGTTTGAGAATTTTAAGCAAATTATAACATTACCTTTTAGCTTGAAATAACATGTCAAAGTATGCTAGGTCAATTAGACACCTATGTTGATAACTTGTATTTTGGTTTAAAACCAATATTAGTTAACTTTCAATTAGAATGTTATTCAAATTATTGGATTTATGAGCAACCTATGTTTTGGTATTGTCAATTTATTGGGTTATATTTGTTGGCTTCCAAGTTCACTCTTGAATAGGGTGACTTTACGGATATCTCTAATGTATTCCAAAAGAAACACAAACAAGTCTTTTTTCTTTTTGCTGGAGCATTTTTTGCAAATTTTGAACCTAAAAAACCTGAACAAAGGATTTTTGAAATCTAATTTGGGCCTTTATTAAGTTAAAAAGCCCCAAATTATTCAAAATTTGACAAGTTACCAGATTTCTGTGATATATTCCCTCAGGTAGCCAGATATATAAGAATAGAGCTTAAATTATTTGATTTCCGTGTTATAGTTCATAGCCAAATTTGGCTAAACCACCATTGGATCACTGCCACTACATCAATTGAGAAATAATAATAATATTTATATATAGATACATATATATATATAGAATACATTTTCTTCTAGATCATGTTTTCTTTTGGAATAAATTTCCTTGTTATATTTGTGATGTTCTATTGCTTTAATTTGAGGCCTTATGCAAACCTAATGGTACCATAAACTAATAGAATTGAGTTTGAAGCCATATGGAACTTCTTTGAATAACTTCTCCAATTATTGACTCCTTATGTTCAACCAGTTGTGAACAAAGGTGTAAAATACAAGAGATTCAATGCTGTGAAGTTCATATCCATTTTAATTAGTTTTAGACATAATTGAGATTACCTCATTCAACTTCATACATAACAACTTGCATTCCTTAACATAATAAGATCTTACACGCAATTTTGGTTTAGCTGTGCAATAATGAAATAAAGCGAGATGGATTACAAACTGCCATGTAGTAGATCTTTGAATCGACTAGACTTGTCATAAATCCAAGTAATGTGGCATTTGAACCTGGATTTCATACTTAAAAGTGTTGAATATATGCATTAGACCAATCATCTAATGGTTGGGATCATAGTTTACAAATCACCAGGGGTTCAAAACACCTCATTAGATCATGCTAGGATGTTATCAAATTGTTGAGCATCATGATAAGAGTCTTTCTGGCTATTGTCAGTCTTGGTGCTACAAAACTGAGTACATGGGTTGCACCAGCTGGAGTGAAGAGTGATCCTCCCACACCCAACAATGCACTGTGGAAGATGACAGACAGAGTGCGGGCATGAAAAAAACACTTCATTTGTGTCCCAAAGGCTAGCTATGGTGGATAGCTATGTACTGACCATACACACATACCTACCTTGCTAGTAGCCGCTAAGTGCCTTACCTACTTACCTACCTACATGATAACCATTTACATTCTGTACCTACTTGCCCACTAAACTAGCACAAATCCATTTTTTCCAAGTACTTCTGCACTCTCAAAATTTCTAAGAAACCAACTGGAATTCACTAACTTGCTAAGTCTACAATTGCAATCTAAGACTTCCAATATATGGACATTCATTTTCTTTGCCTATCATTTCACAAAGGTTTAAACCCTACAGGTTTAGGGTTTAGTGTCCCCTGTGTCTGAAGCTCCTTTACACTGTGCAGGATTTAATGTACTGCCTCTGTGTTGATCTCTGTCTGAAGCTCCTTTTTACAATGTGTGAGGTTTAGTTCAATACCTTGTTGCTTCAAGAATTGCAGTAACAGTCATTGAAGATTGTTGTTGAGAAGGACGTGTTGACGATGTTTCAAAATCCATCCTGATGACGACGGTTGTGGTGGCGGTGTCCGTGCTTTTGATGATGATGGCCAGGTATCTGCTCCTCAGCTTTGTGGATTTTGTGAGCTTGATGATGCTCGTATAGAGCATAGCCTCCGAGTCCTAGAGCTGCTGCCTCGGCCGCTTGAGCTTCCATGTGATGTCTACGCGCATGTGCAGGATCTACTTTCTCTTCATGCAGTTCATACTGTTGCAAAAACAAAACAAAAAGGGACACACACACACCATCATCACCATCGTCATCATCAACACCCACTCCTCTCTCCGTCGAGGAAGAAAACAAAAAACTATTGACCAATTCCATTCAAGTAAGCAAAACCCACCACAACAATGCACACCTCTGAAAAGTTTAGGGTTTTGAGAAAACTTACAGCAGCAAAAGCAGCAGCTCCAAGAGCAGCCACGCCTGCTCTATGTTCGTGCTGTTTATGCCTGTGCTCTTCCGCCACCAGCTGCTGATACTGTTGTTCCTGGTACATAACAGGAGCACCACCCAAACCTTGCACCGGTGCCATGATCCCCGAGTTTCCGCCATAGGGAGGAGGGTATGCACCGGACCCATAAGCGTTGTTGGAGGAGGAGTAGGATTGATTCCCGAAGGATGGGGCTAGCATCTGCTGCTGCTGCGGTCCAGGGGGATAGTAAGCTGGGGCCGCGGCAGCTCCATAGCCGGGCGCCGAGGGAGGGGGATAGTAAGGAGTACCAGAGCCTTGTCCATGGTTGTGTTGATGACGGTGATGACGGTGCGACATTTTCTCAATACAAACAAGACCCAATTCTTCTTTCTCCTGAACAACAAAGGTAGTGGGTAAGCGCGATTGCTCCTCCTGTGGCCTAAGTACGTAGAGCTTGTTCTATAAAGACACTGGAGGGGCGCCTTTGTGTATTGCCAAGTTCAACACAAAACGTCTTCCTTTGAATGAAGCAAACACATTGTGTATTTATAATCGATCTAAAGCGCTGCAGCAGCTCTACGCGTTGGCGACCACAGCGCAATTTCCGTAGAAGATTTAATCGGTGAAATCACCGCGCTGGTAGCGGATCCTTTACCTCTTACGCGCCCCCACGCCATTGCGTTGAACGCGGGAACGACGGCGTACGCGGGCAGCGCCGCACAAGGCCACGGCGATGACGATGGCGGGTACAAGCACCTTCACTCAGGCAACCATGTCTTGTATCCGGCGGGTAAATTATGTACCCTCTTTCCTTGAAAATTGTCTTTTTTCTATGTTTGCACCAAAGTGGTGGTCATCCATCCCTGGAAAGATTTAGCCAATTCTGGCTATAAAAGTAAAAATTATGACATGCAATATTTTGATCATCTTTCTATGTTTTTGGATACTTACAAAAAAAAAACCAAATATACAAAAATTTGGTGATTTCTACTACAATGAAGTACAAATGATAATAATCATACACTTTTTTGGCTGAATATTTATTTATTTTAGAAAATGAGGTTTGCCAATTTTCAATTTTTAATTTTCCAGAATTTCAATAGTTAAGGATTAAGTATGCAAAAGTATGTACACCTTTGTATTGTGTATTTGTGTAATTCAATATTTTTTGCAAATATTGATAACTATTTTTCATTTTTTAAGCTAGATCTTTTGTGACTTATTTCATGCCGATTATGAGTCATAAGTGTGATATTTATGTTTGCACCAAAGTGGTGATCATCCATTGGAATATGTAAAAAAATTGATGATTAGTGGGGAAGATTTGACAAATCTAGCTATAAATTAGTTATGAAATACAAATATTTAATTATCCTTCTATGGTTTTGGCTACATGTTACAAATCAAATATTGAAATATAGTGAATTTTACTATTTTGATTCTTCATTGCTGACAATTGATAACCTCCAAAATCATTTTTACTTCCAAATTTTGGCTTTTTAATCTGACTTTTTGGCAAAATTTTGCATTAAGTACAAGATTATTCAATCCGGCCAAGGTGAAGCCACACCTACAATAATAATACCTTCACCTTCTTGAGTGAGGCCATTTAGTGGCCATATTTAACCCAAGAAATGTTAAGCGTGTACTTTGAGACGTTGATTCAATTTTAAAGATGAGGTCTTTACCATGGTTAGAAGCAACCTATGAACATTTAGGGTTTTTATCATGATACTAGTGTAGGTGTTGGTTCACCCAAGGCACTCCTCGCCATAGTATTGAAATTGTTTAGCGAATTTTGGAGTTTTTTTAACTTGAAAAATATGATTTTTACCTTCACAAAGGATTTAGAATGACAACAATGGCCCAAATTTGTCAAGTTTGGGGTGGGGATTGCCATATTCCTATAATAGTGAACAATAAATATAATGAACAATATTTTAAAAGTTTATGTTTTTTCCTTTTTAATATTTTGTTTGTAATCACATTTGGCTAAGTGTCATTGTGGATGATGAAGAATTAGGCTATATCACAAAATTGAAGGAGAGAAACATGGCTTCACTTGCACATTTTTTATAACTTGAAGGTGATACTCATTAATGTTGGGTGATTTTCAACTTTTTCCCAAGGACCATTGATTCTAATTTTTAAACGAGCTTTTAATAATCACCCCAATTATTGAATTTTTATTTTTTAAAATATTCAACTAGTTTTTAAATTGCATTTAAATAAAACATTGATTGGTTTTCAAATAGGTTGATTTTCATGAATAAAAGAATTACCAATTTTCAACTTGATTATCAAGATAATGATGTTTGAATGCAAGACCTTTGCAAAAAGGGGGAAAGTCCTAATTATTAGACCACATTAACTTTCATGAGTGAAAGGTTGGAGTAGGGTTTTTTTTTTTTGAGATGTTGCACAATTTGCCACCATATTAAAAAAGGAATTGCACACTTTGTGAAGATTATGCAAAAAAATTCTATTGCTAGTGCAAATTTGGCAAAACAAATTTTGATCTTTATGAATATTGTTGGCAACATAAGCGGGTGGCAATAGAAATCTTTAAGAATCATCATCTAAGGTTGCATTCAAAATTGGCTCAAGTGGCGAGCCAACAATGAAAACTTGCCTAGATGTAACATGGCACATTGTTAAAGAGTTTAAAGTCTTTATCAAATCACATTATGGGGGGATTGAACCCTAATCATAAAACTCATGCCACTATAACATAATGTCTCTTACAACCCAAGAAGTTAATAATGTTCTTAAACACAAAAAGAAAACATATTGAAGAACTTGGAAGTGAGTGGTCATTAAACTAATGAGGATCATAAAAACAAAAGAATATTAAGTCCATGAAAATTTTGTTCCCCATTCACATATAACAAGTTAAAAAATAACAAACCGACAAAAACAATATAATCATAATGTAACTAATGAAAAAAAAACAACATCCCAAAGCTTGTTTTGCACTAAGAAACCTACAATGAAAGATCCTTTAAGCATTCAAAGCATATCAACACTTCTAATTACCAAAATCCCCACAACTTTATCCTAAGGAAAATTATGCATTATAGAAATGGTTGCCCAAACATATGGACACACAAAACCAAGTTGTCAATCGATTGATTACAAATTTTCGTTTTGATGAAATTCAAGTTATTGAATACTTTTTCCTCTTCCATTGAACCCAACACTTGAATCATGGCAATTTGTGTTGGTTTCACATACTTTGAAATGTTGTGAAATATGACAATAGAATGAAAGATGATCCCCCACATTTTGGTTAAGGGGTTGATAGTACTAGGAGGGCCCAAGGCAACCTTGGCATCACTTTTCATTGTAATTTTGAACATGAACTTTTGCACATTTAGGGTAGATGCACACAACACATCAAGAACCACATGTTCAGTAACCCCTATCTTTTTTGGGGTACAAAAGAAAGTTTTCAAAACATTCAAATGGGTGTTGAATGATTCATCATAATCTTCAAGCAACCAATAGTGGAGATACACAATACCTAATGCCTCATGTAGCTCATGTAATGGAAAACATGCGTGTAGTTCAACTACTAGTTTTGAAGTTGCTTTTGAACATTGGAACTTCACACTTGCCACAATTGTTTAAAAAATGTCCCTTGTCACATAACATTTCGCCTTGGTGTTAGAATCACGAACTTGTGCCCAAATGTGATTTGTTTGGCCTTCAAATGCCAAGTGATCAATGCCAATATTTAAATTTGTAAACCATCTCATTAAAATTCTTTCATGCTTACCTTTCACAAGAGTTTAGAAAGATGCAAATGAATCATATTTGAAAGTAGTAAAAGGATCCAAGAACATTTCATATAATTCTACTTGGGTCAATTTGATTGCTTGCACCAAATCAATGATAAAAACACTTCGAGCTTGTGCAAGTTTAATCAAATTCTTCATAATGCTTAAAAGAGGAAAAATGCAAGCAAGGCTCTAAAGAGCTTCAACATTAGTTAGATGTTCCAAGTTGAGGGCAAAAGCTTGGATTGTAGGGCCATCAAGTGCCATTTTTAGCAATAATGGATGATATTCTTATAACACCCGTCTAAATGGGCTTAATATAAAAATCCCCCAACATCTTGACATTGTTCAAGATCTTAAAGCCCTTTATTTCCATGATCTACCCCAATTTAACCAATTGCAAATGCCTCTTTGGAGAGCTAAAGAAATATTTGTACAGTAATTGCATGACTACTTCAAGATGATTGACCACAAGTAGAATAGAAAGGGTTTGGACAACTAGGTTTGTCCAATGTACCATGCAATGAACACCAATCATGAATGGAGAAAATTGGAATTGGAGTTGGATAAATAACACTTGTTCAACAACCCTAAAATATAATAACACCTTTAGCACCAAAAGACATAAGTTTTTTGGAAATGAAATCAAGATTTGAAATACCTCCATTAACGAGAATTGCTTGTGTAATGATTGTAGTCAAGTTAGGTGCATTAGAGCCATCAATTACACGTTCTATAAACAATAACATAAGGACCTTTGTCTAGTTTTGATTGGTATATGCATGGATTGAACGCCAAGACTAATTGTCAACTGAAGTAACCTCATCATAAAACAAAGCAAACACATTAGCCTTATGCAATACAAGCTTCATAGCTTGCATGACAATGGTATGGAGAGCCTAAACCATACCCCAACCTATGTTATCAAACCAATGTTTTTTTGGACAATGCTTAACTTTCAATAGTTCAAGAAAAAACTTCATATTCTTGAAATTTGTAATGGGTCTACCATGAGATAACAAGTACAAAATTACATCAAATTAAGCAAATTTTCTTGTGTTAAAATCCAAACCCTGATTAATAACAAGTTGGAGAACAGAATCAGTAGGGATTTGGGTAAACAAAACTTGGTTTTTTGCATGTGCACATTTATATTTTTTATAGACCTCTCCAACTTTCACCCCAAGAATAACAACAGTAGCTTTCCTCCTCCTTGAATGTTTTAACAAATAATCAAGTTTGGGGATTAGTAAGTTTTCTCTACTTTCAACTTTTGAACAAACTTTGCACCTTATAGAACTCACCAAACCATCCCCCATCAATGATAAATTGTGCTCATGGCAATTGTGTTGCCCAACATCCTAAAATTTATGGCCTAATTCATATTTTTGTTTCTTCATAATGGATTTTGGCAATTCAAGGTCTTGTTCCAAATCTATGATAGTTGCAATAGAGCAACAAGTTACCACATGAGCCTAAAGCTTGAATCTAGAACCTATAATTGCAACTTGGGATGGTAAAATGACTTTTTCCCTGTACACATGGAAGTAAAACCCAAGAATTTAATTGTAAAATGAATGTTGTACTAGTAAACCTAGAAGCAAACATGGGGATGAATCTAAGCATTCATCTTCATTATGGATGAATATTATATTTTATCATAATATCATAATGGATTTTTTTCGTAATTTAATTAGCTAAAGCTTCATGACACACAATTTAATTATATATTCTATAACATTGTGAAATAATATAATGTAAATTCCATTATAGATGTATTTCATGTCTATGGTTTTAAATGCCATTATTTTTTTAATGTCTTAATTATATTACCATTGTTATGTTAACACACACCCCGTGATCATTTTTTAAAATTAATTAAATAATTATTGTTATTATTGTTTTCTTTCGAGTAAACTAACCTAATGTCATTGACAACAATGGGTTTTTTCATTCCCTCCTCGAAAGGTGCCTTGTAACTTTTTTCAAACTTATTTAAAATTGTCATTAACAACAATGGGGTTTTTTTTTTAATTTTTTGTCAAGGGTGCCATGACTTTCTTCAAATTTAACCAATTTTGTTGACAACAATGAGATTTGGATGTTTTAGACATTTTTTAACGACATAATGTCATTAATGATCATGAGTTTTTGAAATAAACTAAAATTTATTTTTAGGCACCTTCATTAGCTTTCTTCAAATAACCTACTATCATAGATGACAATGAGACCTTTTTAATAATTATTTATTTTCAAGGCACCCCAATTTTCCACAAAGTAAATATATAATGTTTTTAACAACAATTGGATAGGAAGGGGGAGGGTGATTCATTCCATGACAATATTTCTTGAGTTGCTTAACATTATTAATGAAAATGAGTTTTAAAACAAAGATTTTATAACCATTTTGGTTTCATCATCATTTTCTTTATTATCACAATTTCATTATCCATCATTTAAATGACATTCAAGTTTGAAATATTAATGTTTGAACAACAAATGGGGATGGATAAAAATAAATTTGATTTTTTTTCCCAATCATGGATGAATTTCATCCAATGATTTATTTATTTAATCCAAATCATAAATGAAATTCATCCATGACATTCATATGAAATCATTCATCTATGGACATATTCATCCATGTAAGTGGATTAAAATCACATTAAACTTTAAGTTCCAAATTCAAAGTTTTAAGCTTAGGCTTCATGTTCATGCACAAGCCATCTTCTTGCAATAGATACATTGTTATTTGATGAAGCAACATTAATATCAAAATGTGAATGGGGGTCATTCAATGCTTCAAGCGGGGGTGATTCAAGGGCAAAAGGTTTTAGAGGAGATGTAGGAAACTTAAAACCAAACAAAATCTTTTACCTGGAATTTAATGGAATTTTTGGTGGGCCCATCATCCATAAGATCGATTCAAAAACCTAATAGAAACAAGTCCTTTTATACAAACAAAAGCAAAGTAAATTTCAACATTCTTAAAAATAGGACCAAGGTTGATTTGAAAAAAAATATGGATTTCATAGTGAAGATTTGTTGTTAACCTTCAAGCTTCAGTTGCGCACACATCGTGACCAGCACGTTGCATTATCTGATGCCTACAATGATAAACAAAAAACCATTTAACTACCCAATACCCACATATTTGAAATGAACACTAATGTTGTAATATCACAATTAACATTATAATAACATTACTAAGATTACAATAACACCATTGATGTTGTAGCAACACCACTGATGAACACTAATGTTGTAGTAACACCACCAATGTTGCACTGATTGAAGTGTCCAAGATTTGCTTCATTACATATGTTGGTGTAAGAGATGTTGCCCATATCTTGGGCTCAAATCTCCTTTGCATTAGAAGGACACCCCATTGACAGCCACAACAACCATAGAGCATGTGGGAGTCTATTGCATGACTTTCACCTCGAAATCAAGAGCATGGCAACAGTCTAGCTCTGTATGCATGCACAAATAGAATTGGTTTTTGACACTTCCCCATCTTGCCTCCATCTTACACTCCACCCTGCTGATTAAGGGCTTGCTTGTCACAGTTATCCAAAACAAAAACAAAAAAACTACTACTAAGGTTAGGGTTATAAAAAATGCTAACATGGAATGCGTCTTAAATCAACACCAATCCCTAAAATTGTTGTCACCAAGGTTGTATACTTTTCTTGGGTATTTAAAAAAAAACTCATTCCTCCTTAATTAAATATTAGACAAATGAAATGTCTCATTTGGTTTCTCAAGAAAATTTATCCACAGCTTCATAAGAGACATACTTATCACAAACTTGCCCTCTTCATGTATTTGTGTTCTTATAATGTTTTAACAATGTGTTTAAAATTAAATGTTAATATAGTGTTGGTACACTCACTAATACGATGTTGTGATGACATTGTAAGACATTGTGATGATTGATCAACACTTCATTGGCACTTAAACTTGCACACATTGTTAAAATGTTGTAAAAACACAAACACATGGAGGGGACAATTTTGTGATTAGTAGGGGTTTCCAAAAATATAAAAAGGCATGATCTATTAAGATTAAAAAAATTGCAATCTCCAACCTAGGTCATATTTGGAGCACAAGATTAGGGTATGTAGGCTAGTGATTGAACACTTAATGCATTTTAAGTCTTCCTCTTATTCATGCATTGCCTTTTGCATATGGGGTCCAAAGATAAGTGTAGAACATTAGAGGGTGCACATGTAGCCCTTTAAAGGTAAAAAAAGGTTTTAAAATGAAGACGATCACAAACTTGACAAAATCCATCAAATACATGGCAGCCCAAGAATGATGTATGTTGTCACCTATAACTAAGCAATCAAATTCTAACAAATGAACGTTATGTACCCCATCACCAAAATGGATGAAGCATAACATGAACATAATCCTATGTTTAAACATTCACATTTGTATGTTTGGGAGAGATCTAAATTAAAAGGCGGCTTAAATATCAATGGTCATGGGTGTTTGAGGGTTATGTGAACCCTAAAAATTTAGATGCACATTGATGTCACCAAAGGTCTATGGGCGTGGTGGTTTTGTTTTTGCAAAACCCATGTTTTATTCTCAAAGGTTTTTTGCTTTTGTTCAAATTTTTTTGCATATTTTTTTCCTTTGTGAGCATGGTTTTCTTTGACGTTTAATTATTGGTGCCTTCTAGATGTTTAGAGCAATACACCCCTAAGTTTTTCAACTGGTATAAGAGTAAAAAAACTTGATGAATTTTGGTTTTGAGCAAAATGCAAACCCATGGCACATTTCGTATTTCCCAAGATTTAAGAGGAGGAATGAAAGTTCCAAGATGAGATTAGGACAAGTTCATTAAGTTGAACTAAAGGTGAAAATAATATGCACAAACCAAAAAAGAAATTGTTTAGGGTTAATTGGAATCAAATTGACGATGGATGAATTATGGGAAACACACATTCACATGATACATCATAGCCCAAAATTGGCATGAGTTAACATTGTCCTCTCTATAATGTATTATAAGATGGTACAAGGGCTACATCAAAATAGAAAAAATAATGGGATTACCAAATGAAAATACCAAAATCATGAATATCATTATTTTTAGTTGATAACTTCTTCATAAAGATTTCACTTCAAAAAATATTGAAAACAAATTTATAGCCTTTGAAAAGAACTTTCCATCAATGTGTCACACTTTTCAATTGGAGGTGAATTGACCTTCAAAAGGTCAAAAATTGTTTTGACAAAAACTTATATTAAAAAAATAAGCAAACAAGGATATCCTCAGTGTAAAAGAAAAATCACATTAACAACTATTGGGCAAAAACCTTGAGTGACTTCTCCCAAAGGAATCCAAGGTAGAAGAAATTAAATTCACTTAATAATCCCCAATCTAGCACATTATAAAGATCAAAATATGTTAATTCATTTTTCAAACAAATAACATGTTTAACACTCCATAGTTTATTAAAAGTAGTAAAATTGCCATACTTCAAATCTAGAACATTATAAACATTAAAGATAGCCTATGTCCAAATCACTCTACCATTCGCCAAAAGAAAAATCCACATTATGGCTCCGCCTAATGCGAAGACAATTTTATTAAGTAAACAATTAGGTCATTCTCCCAATCCAAATAGATCATAGTACAATACCCTTAAGCAAATGCCACATTGGATTAAAGTTTTAAAGTTTTACCTTTAATAACTTTTTCAAAAAAACATTAGTCAATTGACAAGATCCTTTAAAGACCATCCTTACTTAGCTATCCTATACAACCTTTTAGTGATAACAACCATCCATTGCTAAATCTTTTGGGCTAAATTAAATTCCCAAAATTGATGAAATTTTGTTTTCACTACCATATCTCCACAAAATGGGCAATTGTTGACCAACAACTAATTTATCCTCTTCCTCCAATAGTTACCAACCATCATTCTATCATGTAAGGACCACATAAAACATGACTTACTTTCTTTGCATTGTCCTTATGCCAAACCTTTGACCAAACCAACTTGATATTTATTTCGTGAAAACTTCTCCATTTGTCTTAAGCTAGCTTCAAGAGACTTGAAACTTTCCTAAACATCCTTCTTCCAAGATTGGTGAAATACATGAATAATTCAAACCCATCTTCCCATGCCCACGTTTAGGGATCAAATGACAACATCCCATAATATAAGCATATTGGGGAATTGTGTTTCCCTTCAAGAATCCTACAAATATGGGTCCTCCTTACCAATACAATAAATTGAAAGTCCTCTAGTTTCACAATGTTCATTAGAAACGTGAAAGCACACTTCAATACTTTTATGGAAGTCACAAGGGCAGTTTTATGGGTCTAACTCAAATGCATATGAAAAATATAACCAAAAAAAAACTGAAATCACATTGTAATCCCCCCAACTTTGAAAAAAATTACATTAAAAATTACAATATCAATCTAAGGTGAACTTTGCAATGTAGGGTACATCTAGGATCACAATCTAAATAACTATTGTTACATGGAGTTTTTGTTTTTAATGGAGTTGGAAAATGTGCCTATAATTTTGGACCACCACAATTTTAAATATCATAACCCCTAAAATTAAAAAGTTACAAAAACATCCCTTTTTTCTTTTAATATTTAAAATAAAAACTTGATAATCACCAAATCTTTAAAAGTTCATTTTGACATCTACATTGACTTTTTAGAGACCAAAATTTAGGAAGTGCTAAAAAAAAAGGTCTAAATTAGGGTGATATGAACTTGAAAATGGAAAAAAAATGTTAATTCAACATCATTTAAATATTATTATTTGAAGACCAATTTCATTAGGCTTAAAAACTCATCAAATATGAACTCTCATATGGATTTTGAACTACCACTTT
>Ga0209208_10008460_pt1 | contig 13712 bp, 12 predicted proteins | sample S1TSphfallax_3_FD_187694 | JGI IMG/M metagenome (GOLD analysis project Ga0209208, IMG submission 187694) | Host-associated microbial communities from peat moss isolated from Minnesota, USA - S1T2_Fd - Sphagnum fallax MG (SPAdes) (version 2) | ecosystem: Host-associated > Plants > Peat moss >...
GTTCCCTCGTGCTGTTCCTGCACCCGTTGTCGTCCCTTCACCACTACAACACCCCCTGCCCCCCCGCCCCTTTTCCTTCCTTCCTTCCTTCCTTCCTTCTTCTTCTTCGTCTTCTCTCTCTCACCACAAGTAGCAGCAGAAGCAGATACTCCTTTTGAAACTCGAGACTACTTTACTTACCATCGCTGCTGCAGCTATCTGTCTGTCTCCTCCCTTTCTCTTCTTCTTCTTCTAAAGCTTGTTAATTTTTTTCCCTTTGCTCTTCTTTCTTGTAGCTCGAGGAGGCTGCAGACAGTCTGAGCCCAAGCATTCGTTGTTTTCTCAATTTGCTGAATCATTGAACTTCTTTCTTGGTGTATACCGGCCAGGGATTTTGATCTTGACTCCGTCTTGCGTAGAAGCAGGTGAGTACTACCTTCGTGTCTTCTTGCAAGCTTTGCTTTTCTTCTTTTCTTTTCGTGTTTGATTTTGTCTTCAGCTTGTTTTGTTTATTCCTCCTTTTTTTTTTTTGCCTTCCCAGCTTCGAGGTCATCTTATGTCTTATTTTGCGGCATTTTGTGTCCCTCTCTTGTACATCCTTTGTTCCTTCTTGTGGCCATTTTTGCGCTCGTTTTCTTCATCTTGCTACCAGTTTTTCAACTATGCAGTAGCTTGGTTGCAACTTGCGGCCAGCATCTCCATATTTTTTTTGCGTCTTTTGTCCAGTTTTGTGTGCTTGTGTCGCATTTGTTATCCAGCTTGTGTGCATCTTCTCACCGTTTTATGTCAAGCTTTTTGCGTGCAGAGTCCAGAGCTTTAGAGAATCTTGTCAGTTCATGGTGAAGACTGCTTATTTTCTTGCACCTGGAAACAGTGCAACAAATGGCCATATGTTGTTTCAGGCTGAAGAGCGGGATAGCAAAGGTTTAGATTTTTCCTCCTCCTTGTCCAGCAGAATCTGAGCTTCAGAGGCTGCCTGCTGGGGTTCTGGTTTGGACTCAGCGAGAAGCCGAGCGCACCGGTTCTGAGCGGGAAGAGTAATATAGGGACACGTTTATCACGGAGCTCTCTTAAAAGGGCAGAAGCTTGCGATAAGAGGGCGCTGAGAAAGGGAGACTTGGAGATGTCATCATCTTGAAGCGCCGTTGTCTGTTTGCTTGGAACTCCTTTCACTGCGCATTTGTTGATGGTAGACAATGCTTTCCCGGCAGTTGTGCTCTAATCCCCATTGCAAGCGGACATCTCCAGGAGATGGACCGTGAGTCTCTTCTTATCCTTCACCTTTTCCTCCCCTTCTTGGAGTGTTTCCCCTATTATGTGGTCGCTAAAGTGGTGGCATTTCTCCCAAGAAAGCTTGTCTGCAAGTTTGGAAGGAACAATGATGCTTTAGTGGTAACTTCAGGCAGTGTGCAAAAGAAGATACAGCAACAATGTCTTCTCTCTATCACTGCTGTAGAAAAAAAAAAATGCACCAATGAAGCTACAGTGCAGTCCTTTGTCATCATGGGTACTCTACACTTCAATTCTTATGAGAGATACTTCCTCATCTTTTGCAGGACTTGCCGATGGCATGTGCGCAACTATGGAAGTGAGAAGGAGCCAAAGCATGTCACGCTCTGCAATGCATGCAAAATCAACTTTGATCAGGTGAGGCTCATTGAGTCCCAGAGTGTGCAGAAGACTTAGGACAAGCTTTGTTTGTGACTGAAGAAGCTCCTATTGTTCCTGCTCTCTATCATGGACAACCTAAACAAAAAAGAAGTGGGCTGGCATGCAGGGGAAGTACTGCCCATTCTGTGTTCAAATTTACCGGGAGAAGGATCCTGACAGCTTTGATGGAAAAGAGGTACTTGAAGAATGTTTCATTCTTGACAGTTGATGGGTCCTCCTTTTTCAGTTGCCAGTTCTCCTCTCTTCCAATTGGGCTCTTTCTGTCATCTATCATATTTTCACTCTATTTCATGCAATTGGACCTTTCTTGTTTGCAGTGGGTTGGCTGTGATAATCGCACATGCCGGAGATGGGTACATGTGGACTGTGAAGTCAGTGCAGGCAACAAAGTTGATTCCACTGCTTTTTACCTATGTCCAAGCTGCAGAGAGGTAGCCATTTTACACTAGTGATTTGTACATTGTCGGTTTGTTTTTATTAGTCTTTTTCCATGAAATTACAACAATGCATATGATCAATCTTGCCCATTTCTGTTCAACTTTTCTTCTTTCTGGCGTTTGGGAAATCTGAGCCAAGTTTTTTATAATATCATTTAGCATTGATTTCATGATCAAAAGTCCAGAGTCAACGTGAAAAAGCTGATTGAAGCCTGGATGATCCTGCAATTGAACCCTCTCTGCTACAACTGTCAAATGTATGCATTGTTTTAACTTTAGAGTTGTGGCATTAGGACACTTGCTGACTTGTTACAATCCAGAATGTGCAAGAGTTGAAGGAGAGGAAGCGGCTTAGTCGTCCTTCTGCTCAAGAGCAATCAGTTGTATTTGATAACCAGACCTATGTTGACAACGATGCCTTGGTGAGAATGTGGAAAGTAACCCCAGATTTTGTTTTCCAAGACTGTACATTTTGCATTAGTAGAAGGAACTACAGATGTTTGGACACTTAGTGACAGAAGTCAAGATATCATACAGGAAGTTGACCAGAAGCTGAAGGGGCCATTATCACTGAGGAGCTCCAGTTCAAGACGGCCTCTACAAGTAGATCTCTCCAAACTTGAGGTGAGTAGTCCTGTTCTGGTGCTTAGTATTATTATCAACTTTTTGTTGAAGATTGCTGCCCCACTTCACCAGTTCATCTAAATTCGATGAACAAATCTCTTTTCTTGTGGATAATTTTGGTTATTCTTTTCCAGACTTCCTCCTTGAAGCGATACCGCCGCGTCTACAACTTAAGAGAGGTGACAAGCAGTTGCAAGGTAACATCTAAATCACGCCACCTTATTGTAGGTAGAGTGAACAGAGATTCTATTTGTGTGCTGTCCAAAGTTGATCTGTGGTTTAGCTGCTTGGAATATTACTACCTGCCATTTCTAGATTTCAGTGATACAGTTTGTTACTTTTTGCAGGAGGAGCTCATTGCAGCTGTAGCTCAGCATTTTGCTGCTCAGGTTTAGCCTTCATTGCCATTGAACTTGCTTGTGCTGTTTGTGTTTTATATACCATGAGTAGCAGCAAATTGCTCTCTTTCAAGTACTGTAACACACTAGGAGAGGAGCATTGTCAAAATAAGTGCCTTTCGACTTTGCTTTGGGCAAGTGCTTATTTTGTGAACACCCTGCTCCTCATGTGTTACCTTACACGTACTATGTCAGGTGGTGGAGGAGAATGAGACACTGTTGTCATTTGCATTCTTCTTGAAGAAACAGCAATCATTTGCAACCTCCACAATAACCCAGCATCAGGTAGCCCACACTGTAGCCAAATAACATCATAGCTTTGCCATGCTAACCAGTGTAATGCTCAGGATTCTAGAATCTTGCCTCTTAGCCCCTTCCATCTCCGTTTTTCCTGGGGATTGATGTGGTCATTTTTGTGTATATTGGCTGTTTGCATTTGCTGGTAGATAGCTTAGTTGCAGAGGAAGGTATTATAATGTATCATACGTACATAAGTCAGCAGAACTTAAGATGCTTGTGTGTGCATTTTTATCAAACTCTGAACATTCCTTTATGCCTATTTCAGTACTTTCTATGGCTGGCTGCGGCACCGACACTCAATTTATTTTTGCAATTTTCAGATGATGTTTCTGTGTTGGGCTGAGCCAATAGTTTCTTGTTCAGGTCACAGGCATTTGTTTTCCGATATTGGATCATGTGTTAGTGTGAAAGAGCATCATGACATGTCCAGAACAAAGAAAACTAGGAATGAGTTCAAGAAAGAGTAACCTCCCAAATTAACAATGCCACAAACATGCATCAAGTTCGTTTTTGAGTATATAATATATGTATAAGTGGGTAAGAGTTTGAGTAGCAAATAGGAATTAATGATTATTCAGTTTTATTTAGCTTCATGGATAATTCAAATTACTAGTACCAGATTAAAGTAGTGGTAGTATCCTTCTATAATCAAAAGGATTGGCAAAGGAAATGCACATTCCTTCAGACTTATCAATCTAATTGATTTTTAAATCCAAAGACCTAATGTGTTCAAATAATATGAAGTAAAAGAAGTGAAGAAGTACTTTGGGTGTACTATGTATAGCAAGTTGCTCAGAATAATTGTTTTGGTCTTTAAAGGATATATGACCCATGCGAGTTATTTTGTCCTTTTTGAGCATTTTCCAATAACTCCAGTGTATTCTTTGAATGTTCTCTTCCTTGTAACTCGGTGACCTTGTAACTATATAAGCTTCTAAATCTATAGAACAAAACAACATCATAAGGTTTATCTTGCGTCAATTGTAACACATTCATATTAAATAAGCCACTTTTGACAAGGCCATGGTTCATGGCACATATGTGAGGTAAACTTTGTGGTTACATCCATTTTTATATATGATGTATGTGATGTTTGTTATAATTTGACATTAGTGCAATATGTGTTGATATCATAATTTTTGGCCTCACTATCATACTTAGTGTAATATGTGTCAATATCATAGTTTTTGACCTCACTATATTCACTAGTGTTTTTTTTTAAGGAACCAAATTGGGTCCAGATCAATGTCATTTATGAAATACACAAACTCAGCAATTTCATGTTTAAGAAATATTTTTAAAACCTAAAATCTAGTGGTTTTAAAGTCAAGTTTTTTTTTTAAAGATTACCAACTCCCCAAGTTTATAGTTTTAAGCTTTACAAGGCTCGTCACTTTTGGTTTTCAGATGAGGCTAAGTCTAATTTTTTAACTACCATTATAAACAATTTTGGAAGGGAAATAACTTAATTTATAGGGTTCCTAAAGTAAAGATTTTATGTAGTCCCTAAGTAATCTTTAGGTATCCCATAACCTAGACCCCTAGGTGTCTCCCTAGATAGTCCTTAAGTAGCTCCTTATTGAGGCCTTATGTATCCCCTATGTAGGATTATGGCCATCTTAATGGCACTTTGATTGTCAAATAATATCTTGATTGGCTATCCAAATTGCATGCCTAGCTCTTGTAACATTTGTTTCAACCATAATGTTTTTTTTTCCTTCCCTTTACAAGCACGTAATACTTTAATTCAAAGAACAATTGTGCAACTACATTTTGCTTTGTCTCGCTCCAAGGTACAAGATTGTTGCCACTTGAGAATAGGTAGCCCAATATTACCATTGGATAGTCTACATTAATAAAACCTATTGGAAATAGTTCTCCCCCTTTCCAATAGTAGGCTACATAATATGAAATGTCATAGAAATATTGAAAAATGGTTGTGGCAACACCCAAGTGTGGTTGCTAGGGATTTTGGACATAACGACTAATGATAGAAACTACATAAGTCACATTCAGGTGTGTTGCGGAAAGATGTCAAAGTTTGCTCACAACCTTCCAATAGTAGGCCATGTCAACCAAGGAAGCTAACATGTCATTTGTTAAGCAAGTATCTTCAACGAGCAAAACCAAATCGAGGTGATAGTTAATGGGGCCAAAGTCAACCAAGTAACAATGCAAATAATGATGATGGGACATAAAAATACCGCTTGGATGGTGAAGGTATTCCACCTTAAAGTATAAAGTTAAATTTCCCTTTGGGAGATCAATTCCATTTTATTCCAAATGGTGCATAGAAGAATATAGGGTGAAACTTATTGAAAATAATATATATGTATAATAGGATATGTATTTACTTAAATGTAAATAGGATCTTTATAATTCATTATGAGAATATGTTTTATAGTATTTTATAATATACTTAAAATATACCATTATTTCATACCATACCAAAATGTACCTTTTTATCTCAAGTTCTTCTTAATATATATGAGTGGCCTCCCCAAGAAATTGCCAAGAAGAGATATGGCAAATTTATTACACAATTGTTTTTGAAACCATGAGCTTTTTTGTAGTATAGTTCTTTGAGTAACAAATCATTGACATAGATATAAAAATGGGAGTTTGTCCATTTTGGATAGAAGGATATATGTGTTAGGGTCAAAGAAAAAACATATGCCTTGGGGGAGAAGATAGTTATCAAGATGCAAGAGCTTATCAAGATTGTTTCAAGCCAAATAAGGTTTCGTGCAATTTGCATACCAACTTTTGGCTTCGTTTGGAAAAACCTTGGGGTTGTTCATTGTAAATGTCTTCTTCCATATTTGCATTCAAAAATGCACTTGTAACATCCATGTTGTGCGAATGGTAGGCGAATTGTGATGGGCTGCAAGAGCAACCATAGTGCAAATGATGGTCCAACTTACAACTAAGAGAAAAATGTACTAGTAATCAATGCCTTCTTGCTATTCAAAACCCCAAGTGACCAAATGTCTTTTGTATTTGATGGGCAAAAATGTCTTGATGTCATTTGGGTCATTCTTGATTTTGTAAAACCACTCGGTCGTCATTGTGGAATAACTAGTTGGAAAGTCCACTAGGTTCCATGTTCAATTAGATTTGAAAGATGCAATTTCTTGGTTCATGGCCTTGCACTAGATTGGGTTTGTTTTTTACTTGATGGGCAAAAATGTCTTCATGTCATCTAGGTCGTTCTTGAGTTGTAAAACCACTTGGTTGTCATCATGGAATAACTAGTTGGAAGGTCCACTAAAGTTCCATGTTCAATTAGATTCAATAGATGCCATTTCTTGGTTCATGGCCTTGCACTAGATTGGGTTTGTTGCTACGTTTACAAAGTGGAAGATTCTTGAAGAGGTTCAATGTGTGCAACGTAATCCTTTAGTTGAGATGGGAATGTTTTCATGTGAGTAGTTATGAACTTCAAAATTTATAAGACAAGAAATATTTTAATTTAATTTAAGGAAAGTTACTTTGGGGATTTGGGAAAATGTCACTGGTATATAGTCCTCATGGTTAATTACAAAATATATTTTAAGGAATGTAAACCCTCCCATAGTGGTTTGGACCGTCGTAAAATTTGTGAGTTTGTGACTAAATTCTAAATCCAATTGTTCTTTATTCCATTCTTGTTTGTTTGGTGCAATTGAGATAAATGATATTTGTTCATAAACAAAGTCAATTTGTCCTAATCATCTAAAAATTCTCATCCTTTTGTCCTAATCACCTAAAGCTAAGAATACATCCTCAATTTTGAATTTCATTATGTAAAATCTTCAATTATTACTTATAACACTTGGCAAACTTAAGGGTGTGTCAAACTAACCACATTTTGAGAATTATGTTACAAGTATTAGGACACATTGATTTAATATAGCAAAAACCTACAACATTTTGATTATGTTTCTCATTATGCAATTATAATTCGCAATTGGAATTTAAAGAGGTAAATGAGGACCCCATCTTATGCCATCTTTTTATATTTTTTATACAATAGTAATTAATGCGACTTCATAAGTGCGAACACCTTCATGTTTGAATCTATTTAAACAAGGACAATACAACATTAACAACATTTTCTTTGCATGACATTCATTAAACATGGTAGGCCATGATGACAATCATTGTTTCCAATCCCAAAATCTTATCCAATGTGATTTCAAGTTAAACAAGCCAATGTCAAAAAGGGTTTTTGAATACAAAAACCATCATCTACTTTCATGTTTGCATTAAAGTAAAGTTGATGAAGCCTTAAATTCACAAGGTGGGGAGGGAAGCTCCAAAGTTCATTTTCTTCAATCTTTCACATTGGTGAAGTGTTGTCACACTATTGCGTCCTTTGTCATCTAATGGTAAAAATATTATTTGAGATGATGTGATCTAGATGTCTAAAGCTTAAATCTTCCCCTTGTATTCAGATAGACTATCATGTGAAGTTTCAATCAACACTTTTAGATGCAATATTTCCGGTGTGGGAGTTATTCAATAAGTTGACCAACTAGGATTAAACCACACTTGTGGTTTCAATTCAACATTAAGAGCAGCTCCACCAGCCAGCAGGATCTGCCATGCCAATGGTAACCTCTAAATGATGTGCCCATAGAGCACCAAAATATAACCTAACAACTTGCCCACCTCAACATCAAGTACGGATTAGCCTTGACAAAAAGCTCATTGGCCCTACACTTGCACAAAGGATTCAGAGCTCAGCAAAGCTCCCCTGCAAACTAGTAAACCATGATTATACTATTAAAATTGGAATAGAAAGTTATGCTATCAGGACTTGTGTGCGGGCTATTATTGGTGCCACATAATCTTGGCACTATTATTGGTGGGTAAAGAACCATGGCAGAGCAGTGCACTCACACACTGCTATGCCATGGTTCTTTACCCAATGGAAAAAACCTTTTAATTCAGATCTTTTGCTTGACATCACATGGTGTAAGACACTAGTGTGGGAGTTGAATCTGATTGCCAACTTACACTTGCAATTGATTTCATCTTCAATCTCCAAATAAGATCAGCGTACTGAAGTGTTGCAGCAGCAAATTCCAAGCTATACTTTTGAACCACAGAGACTGACCGACATACAACCAAAGATAGTTGCAATCCTCATATTCTTATGCGAATAGCAATTGCTGCATGCTGAGACAAATCTTTATAAAAATATTATACCATACATATCTACAGATGTTTGAATACAGACTTCCACTACTTAGGTTTTGCAACACTATGCACAAAGAGGCAGCAGTAGTAAATAGTAATTTGCAATTTGGTTTGACAAGCTTCCTGCATTTTTGTTGAGAAACTACTGAAAGAAGAGGTCCTGCCCCAGACTGTGGGCAGATTATCTAGACTTGGTTTTGGTCACATGTCAGTGTTGGTGGGGTGATCACTTCAGGACAAGTGCTTTTGTGACCTGAATTACAAAATCACACTGTATGTACGGTGGACTGCCCACCACATACCCCGAAGCATAAAAAACCAGCACAAGGCAGATACAGCACCCAGCAAAAAAACAAACACAAACCCACTTTTGGAGCCTTTCGCCAATTGTCGTGTTGGAGATCTTTTCACACTGCAGGTGCCACATGCAAGTTGCTTGCAGTCTCCTTTACATGGTTGCTGAGGCCTGGTCAGGACATCCTTGTCACACTTTCCTCCAGCAGTAGGATGGCCACTGGTAACAGCCACCTGAGCTTGTTGGGTGCCTTGATTGGAGCAGGAGCAAATGATAGTGAAGGTAGTCAAATGTGAATCTGTTGCTGTTACACTGATGGAGCTGAAACTTGAGCTTGCCGCTCCTGCCTGTGAATATTCAGCTGCTGAGGCTGGTGGTGTTGGAAATGATCCCAGCAAATGGAAAAGGCCTTCAAGTCGTTTCTTAGTCTGTTCACTAGCATCAGTGCAAATTGCTGCACTCTTGAGAGGAGGCTGTGGATTCTGTAATTTCTGCAAAGTGTACTCAGAAGGATAAAAGGTGGAAGAGTCAGATTGCATCAGGTTGTCACCCAATTGTGGAGTTGCAGGATGATATATCTCTTCATCAAACCAGGACTGGAACCCAGAATAGTCAAAATCCAAAGAACCAGATACTGTAGTAGCAGACTCTGCAGCCACTCCATGAGTGGTGTTGTTATCTGAAGGAGTGGTAGCTAGAACATCCTCAGAAGTCCTTGGCAACAGTGGGGTACCTGGACAAGCACAAAACTTGCATCATGCTTCTGGGAGATTCACAACAGATCATGGTAGGATAATATCATAGAACAATTAGATCCTGTTTCATGACAAAATCTAAGACCTTCAACATGTTATACAGTATACATAGACCCATATTGCCTGTCTACCCTTTGTAACCACAAGGTGAATTAAAAACCACCTTCAGAATCCAAATCTACAGTTGTTCCAGATGTATGTCCATCAGACGAGGCTGACTGGGGCAATAGGCCTGTAATCAGATAATCTTCCAATTCCTGGAGATTGAGGCGACAATCCACAGTAGCAACCTGTAATGTGACAATATTCTCAGTAACTGAGTGAAAATTGGAACAATAAAACCTCCCATATAGACCACTCTAAACCTAGAACAATGACAAATTCCCTGCAAAAGTTCTTATGCATGTCAAGCCAGTGAGTCTCCAGCATACAAGTTCAGAAAAAGTCCCAACAGTGTGTTGGTACCTCTACATCACACAGGAGGAAGTGCATGGTTGCAACACCCATATACAGTAGCATCTCTATACAATGATTCACAGACATATTTTCTTACAGTTCAGTCTGTATAAAAAAAGCCTACAAGAATCAAATAAGTAGTATTATAACAGAGATCAGCAATGCATCCACAGTGAGTCTCCATTCCAGCAAGGCCTCTTTGAGCTCACCTTATCCTCAGAGGGGAATGAAGGACTATGTAATCCACTGAGTCTCTCTTCACTTAGAGGCTCATGATGTCCAGTCTCAAGTTTTGAGTCATGTGCAGTAGCAGCAGAAGACTGTGTAAGTTCAAGCAAGTTCATTGGTGGCAAACTTTGCCCACCGCCAGAACTTTCCAAATGTGAAATTGGCCTTGGCACTGGTCCACTCCCAGATGCACGCATTTGCAACATAGACCTTCGTTTGGCCCTGCCTTGTTCATTCTGTTGAATGGACAAGTTAGCGCTCTGCCTTGCTCGCAAATGAATGACAGATTCTGGTGACTGTGAAGGTGCCTCGTCAATTGAGAAGAGCAAGTCATTCAACTCAATGAAATCACCATCCAGTATCTCCCATGGTGTGAGTTCCTCCCCACCATACAAGACTGGGGCCCCATGACCTTCTATTTCTGCGAGTGAAAATTCCCCTCCATCACGCTCAAGTGTGAGCTCCTCACCAACAACTCCCCCAGAGAGAAACTGGTTGATGAAATCCTCCCGCTGATCTCCTTCCACAAGGATTCCTTGACCTCCAGACTCTGCAATCTCAAGCATATCCTGTAACATAAGGGCTTCATCATCTAAGGCAAGAGGTTCAGCAAAAGCTCCCAGGAACTGGCTATCATGGTGGGAGGTGTGAACTTCCCACTCATCAGGCAAAGGGTAAGTTATCTTTGAACTTGTAGTCTCCCCCTCCAGATAATCCTTCATCACCTGCAAGAATGACAAACTGAATTAGATTCTAAGTGAAGATAGCAGACAGGCCTATCACATACAAACATTAATCTCCTCTAATTCCTCATTGGCTATCTCTGCTGAAGTATGACGGATCTCCATACCTCATATTCTGGCATTTTACTAAGGCCTTCTGGGGCAGCAGTCACAGGACTGCGGGCAGAGTCCATGGAAATCTCAGTCTTGACATCAGGCACCAATTCCAGGGCTGTACCAGGTTCAGGTGGCACTTCCAGCTCTTCTACAGGAAGGATAACCACAGATTCCTCTTGTGGTGGTGACTGGTAAGCCTCCTCGATAAATGCTCCACCATACTGCTCTCCATTCTTTGGACCAGGTCCACTCTTCTTAAACACACGGGCCAGCACATAAGCATCCTGTACACCACAAATTCCACACAACACTCAGTTCCAAATTACCATCAATGACACCAAATTTCTGAGCAGGGAGCAAGGAGCAAGGAGCTCCCACAGTTGAATATGGCACCAAATACCATCTACTCAAAACAACAACCTAACATTGTGTGATAAGGCTATTGAGATTTATCAGGACAGGTACCTGAAAGCCTGCTGACACTTCCTCCTCTTCTATGCGATATTCATGCATGACCCAGTCTGTGCGTTCCCCATTAGGAGCTCGACCCAGGTAGAAGACAAGAGTTTTCTTCGTGCCAATGTTACGGGATCCTGAGCGCACAACCCTATCCTTTCCTGTTGCCTTCCAATAGCCCGCCTTGGTTGCACGGTTAGTTCTGGATCCATTTGGGTACTTCTTATCACGAGGACTAAAAAAGTACCATTCCTGATCGTTGCCTCCAATGCAAGACTTGTCTGCATTCCCACAACCAGAGAAGGCCCATAAGAAACACTAGAATGAGTACCTTGTCACATAACCTGCCCTTTAAATGACATCCATAAGGATGATCAACATACTAAATTGGAAACACATGATGGTTAGCTTGGTGAAGCCCAAGTGGATCCTTCTTTTGTGCAAGAAAAAAGTTTCTATAGTGGACTCTCCATGACTCTAGAATATAGGGATACCAAACTTTGACCCGTTTTTGCATACATCACAATATCTCTACCTTGAAGGGCAGAGTCAATAAAGAAGACAGATCAAAACTCTAAGCGTTTTAGAATTTTGATACAGCTTGGCAAATCAGTAAGCTATAAAACAAGTGGCTTGTCACATAGTGACTTGCACCCATAAGGATGACAAATATTCAACATACTAAATTGGAAACACATGGTGGTTAGCATGGTGAAGCCCAAGTGGATCCTTCCCATATGCCGGAAATGTTTCTATAGTGGATTCCACATGACCCTAGAATGTATGGATACCAAACCTTTGACCCGTTTCTGGGTGCATCACAATGTCTCTACACAGAAGGGCAGGCCAGAACCAACAAACACACCAGATCAAAAGCAATCTAGATACCACAGGCAAATCCATAAGCTAAAAAGCAAAATAACCTCTGGAAACAACGTCATGAAATCGCACAGAGCACCGTCAGTAAAATTGTCAAAAATGCATGCGTGCATCTATCCACCCACATACATACCAGGCAAATCCCATGGCTCGCACTTGTACAACTCCACCACTCCGATCACATCAGCCTCGATGGAGCGACCACTCACTTTGCGTTTCAAATAGTACGCAACGAGCTCTTCATCAGTGGGATGAAACCTAAAACCTGGCGGCACTCGTCGGCGAGCCATGAGCTTATGTCGATCCTCTCTTCCAAAATACACACACACACACACACACACTCTCTCTCTCTCTCTCTCCTCTCTCTCAAATTTCAGGATACAACTGACTCGTCTCCCAATTGAGGTCACAACAGGAACCTAAACGACGGCGATGAAACTTGAAGCAGGTGGTAAACAAGAAACGAATCCCTTGACTCTCACCGTACATTTGGTGCAACAGAGAAACAAAATTAAAACAACAGGCTCAGCCGCTCTTGTGCCGACGGCAATCACAAGCACAAGAAGAGACCAAACCCCCAAGTGCACGAGACAAGACGAGAGGAGACGAGAGGAGATGATACTCTCTCTTCTGTTCACCAAAAGTGCGTCGTCTCGATTGCGCGTCGGGGCCAAAAGGGGAAGAAAGGCCGTCGTGACGGAGAAGGTGGAGCTCGGGAGGAAGGCACACGGCAAGAGCTCGTCTCGTCACGCTCTGGGCGTGCGAGCACTGTACACGGGAGCGGTGCGGCGGCCAGGACCTAAAGCACACCGACAAGGCCGCTGTCGACAGCCACGTAGGTCCTTAAAGCTATGAACAGGATCTGACAAAGGATCCTTCAGGTTTGCCAACAAGCCACTTTTTACCTTGAACCTCTGGACCTAAGTTGGTGTGGAGGATTTGTGTAGGGTTAAAGCCCAAGGTCAAGGGCATTACCGAAATAAGGGCCTACATGATGAGATAGTAGCCAAAGTGGAGACCTGATTTTGATAATGCCCTTGACCGAGTTATTTACCTGGCGTAAAAGATTTGTTAGAAAATTTCTTGAATCATAGGTGGATTTTTACAAGGCATAATTACACCAAAATTGTAAATCCCGTGCCCAAAAAATTTTATGTACTAGAGAATGCATCCTAAAATGCAGAATGTGGCCTCTTAGGGTAGGTTCCATC
>Ga0209208_10008461_pt1 | contig 13712 bp, 8 predicted proteins | sample S1TSphfallax_3_FD_187694 | JGI IMG/M metagenome (GOLD analysis project Ga0209208, IMG submission 187694) | Host-associated microbial communities from peat moss isolated from Minnesota, USA - S1T2_Fd - Sphagnum fallax MG (SPAdes) (version 2) | ecosystem: Host-associated > Plants > Peat moss >...
CATCGCTCTGTTGTCCGGACGCAGCGCTCTCGAGCTCAAGTCCCCGCCCGCCCTCACCCCGACCGACAGCTTCATGGTGCGGGTCGATGCCGGTGAGGACATGGCCCTCTTGCCGCTCGACGCCGCGTTCAGCATCGATACCTATCGCGCGTCGCGCGGCGCCTTCTGGTCCGGCTACGGCAACGAAGTCGGCCACGTTCACGCCTGGGGTACCACTGCCCAGGGCGTGTACAAGCTCGGCGACACCGTGGAGTACAAGCTGTACCTGCGCAACCAGAACAATCTCACGCTCGAACCGGTCGCCGAGCGCTCGGGTTACGAGCTCGACATCACCGACCCCACCGGCAAGGTGGTGAAAACCGAAACCAACGTCACGCTGTCCGCATTTGGCGCCTATGCGGGATCGTTCCGTGTTCCGCTCGCGGGCGCGGTGGGCTGGTACGAGTTCACGCTGAAGGCCAAGTCACCGGACCGCAGCTGGGCACCGATGCGTGTGCTGGTCGCCGATTTCACCCCCGCGCCGTTCAAGGTGGCAAACACCCTGAGTGCAGCCGCCTACCAACCCGGCGATGCGGTGAGCGTCGCGACCACGGCCAGTCTGCACGCGGGCGGCCCCTACTCGGGCGCCGCGTCCCGGGTGACGGCACGCCTGTTTCCGCAAGCCCTCGACATCACCACCCCGGTCGCGGCCGGCTTTCAGTTCGCGAGCCTCGAACCCAGCGGCATGTGCCGCGGAAGACTCGAACCCGACGTGCTCACTGTCCATCAATCAGATGCCAGCACGGACGCGAAGGGCGAGTTTTCCACGCAGTTCACGCTGCCCGATCCGGACATGCTGAGCGCCAAGCTCGAAGTCGAGAGCGCGGTGCGCGATGAACGCGGCAAATATGTCGCCAACCGCAGCACCGCGGAATTCCGCGGCCGCGATCGTTTCGTCGGCCTGAAGAGCGACCACTGGAACCTCGAGGAGGGCAAGCCGGCGCGCATCGAATACCTCGTTGTCGACTCAGGCGGCAAACCGGTCGCAGGCACACCAGTCGACGTGTCGGTCCAGGCCGAAGTGGTCAACGCTGCGCGCGTCAAGGGCGCGGGCGATGCCTATCTCACCAGCTACGATGTGCAATGGGTCGCCGACGCCAGCTGCACCGGCACGTCGGGCAAGCAACCAGGGGTCTGCGCCTTTACTCCAAGCCGCGCCGGGCTGTACAGCATCACCGCCAGCGTCAAGGACACGAAAGGTCGCACGCACACCACCGAGCTCTGCCTCTGGGTCACCGGCAAAGGCCGCGTGCTGTGGGAGGAACCGGCCGACATGAGCCTCACCGTCATCCCTGAGAAGGAGACGCTCAAGGTCGGCGATCACGCCCGCTACCTCATCAAGAATCCCTTTCCGGGGGCCAAGGCGCTCATCACCATCGAACGTTTCGGCGTCATCAAGCACTGGGTCCAAGTGCTCTCCGGCAACACGCCGGTGATCGACTTCACCGTCGAGCCCGATGAGGTGCCCGGCTTCTATCTGTCCGTGGTGGTGATCTCACCGCGCGTCGCACCCGTGCCCGGCACCTCACCCTGGGACCAGGATGGCGTCGATCTCGGCCGCCCCACGTATCGCATCGGCTATCTCAAGGTGCCGGTGACCGACCCGGTCAAGACCCTCGACATCCGCATCAACAGCGACCGCGCGTCGTATAAGCCCCGCGACACCGTGAAGCTCACGCTCCGCGCGACACCCCACACCCCCATCCCTGCCGGCACGGCCGGCGGCGCGCCCGAACCGGTGGAATTCGCCGTCGTCGTGCTCGACGCAGCCGTGTTCGACCTGATTCAGGACGGCAGAAAATACTTCGACCCGTATCGCGGTCTGTACCAGCTCGACAATCTCGACCTCGAGAACTACAGCCTGCTCACGCGCCTGATCGGCCTGCAAAAGTTCGAAAAGAAGGGGGCCAATTCGGGGGGCGACGGCGGCGCCGGGTTCGACATGCGCAGCGTCAGCAAGTACGTCGCCTATTGGAATCCCTCGGTGCTCGCCGACCGGCATGGCAACGCCGCCGTGTCGTTCGCGCTGCCCGACAATCTCACGGGCTGGCGCGTCTTCGCCATCGCCACCACGCCCGGCGACCGCTTAGGGTTGGGCGACACGGAGTTCAAGAGCACCAAGCTCACGGAGCTGCGTCCCGTGCTGCCCAACCAATTGACCAGCGGCGATCGCGTCACCGCCGGCTTCAGCGTGCTGAACCGCTCCGACAAGACGCGCACCATCGACGTCACGCTCAAGGCAACCGGTCCCATCGCCGGCGGCAGCGTCGAGCGCCATCAATCCCTCACCTTGGGCTCCTTCCAGCGCGACACCGTCTGGTTGCCCCTCGCCACACAAGGCGCCGGCGACGTCAAACTCACCGCCCTTGCCGCGGACAGGCTCGACCATGACGGGCTCACGCAAACTCTCACCGTACACCCGCGGGTGTCGCTCGACGTCGCCGCCAGTTACGGCACCACGACCGGCACCGGCGTCGATGAGCGGGTGCAATTTCCCGCCAACATGATGCCGTCCGTCGGCAGTCTCTCGGTCACGCTATCACCCAGCGTCATCGGCAATCTCGACGGCGCGCTGCGCTATGTCCGCGACTATCCGTACCTGTGCTGGGAGCAAAGACTCACCAAGGCACTCATGGCGGCGAATTATCTCGCGCTCAAGGGCTATTTGCCCGCGGATCTCGAGTGGCCGGAGGCCAAAACACTGCCACAAACGCTGCTTGACGACTCGCTGAGTTTCCAGGCGCCGAATGGCGGCATGGGTTTCTGGACCGCGGACGATGCGCGTGTCAGCCCGTACCTGTCGGCGGCGACGGCGCTCGCCTTCAATCAGCTGCGCGCCGCCGGCTATCACGTTCCCGAGGACGTCGACCAGCGGCTCGACCACTATCTCGAGACGCTGTTGCGGTCCAATACCGCGCCCACGTTCTACACCGAAGGCATGGTCTCGGACGTGCGCGCCGTCGCGCTGCAGGCCCTCGCCGGGCGCGACCGCTTGTCGCTGGCCGACGCGCGCCGCTATGAACAATACGCGCCGCGGATGGACCTCTTTGGCCTCGCCGCCTATCTCGATGCCGCCGTGCACGTCAAGGGCGGAGAGGAACTTGCGCGCTCGCTCGCGGGTCGCATCCTCGCGCACGCCAACCAGAGCGGCGGCCAGTTTCAGTTCACCGAAACCTGGGACGATGGCTACTACCAGATCCTGGGCACCCCCATGCGCAGCAATTGCGCGGTGCTCTCCGCCCTGCTGCATTATGGCGAGACACCGGGCGGTGCTGCGCTGGTCGGTGACGTGCCCTTCAAACTGGTGCGCGCCATCACGCAGACCCGCGGCAGTCGCGATCACTGGGAGAACACCCAGGAAAATGTCTTTTGCACCACGGCGCTCACCCAGTACGCATCGCTGTACGAAACGAGCCCGCCCTCGTTACAGGCCACCGCCACTTTGGACGGCGCCGCCATCGGCAGCGCCAAGTTCAGCGAATTCCGCGATCCGCCCGCGCTGGTCAGTCGCGCCAACGGCGCGGAGGCGGGCACCAAGGCCACGCTGCACATCGAGCGGTCGGGCACGGGTCGACTGTATTACTCGACGCGGCTGGCGTACGCGCCCACTGACCAAACCGCGACCGAGACCAACGCGGGCATCGAAGTGCATCGCGAATACAGCGTCGAGCGCGACGGTCGCTGGCAGCTCTTGGCCGCACCGCTCACGGTGCGGCGCGGCGAACTCGTGCGGGTCGATGTGTACCTCTCGCTGCCCGCGGCGCGCCACTTCGTGGTGGTCGACGACCCTGTGCCGGGTGGCCTCGAGCCCGTCAATCGCGATCTCGCCACGGCCTCCACCGTCGATGCCGACGCCACGGAGTTTCAGGCGGCCGGCGGGGCGTTCTGGTTCAAGTACTCGGACTGGAGCGAGTACGGCATCGAACTATGGTCCTTCTATCACCGCGAACTCACGCACTCGGCCGCGCGCTTCTACGCCGATTATCTGCCGGCGGGTCACTATCACCTGAGCTATGGCGCACAGGCCATGGCCGAGGGGCAGTTCAGCGCCTCCCCCACCAAGGCCGAGGAAATGTACGACCCCGATGTCTACGGCAAGGGACTGCCGGAGCAATTGACGGTGGGCCATGAGTGATCCACCGAAAGCGTCGCCCCGTACCCCGCGACTCTGGCCCATCGTCGGAGGCTGCCTGCTGACCGCGGCGGTGACGCTCGCGCTGGCCACCCGCCTGTCGATGCGCGACCTGCCGCCCGACCTACGCTCCTTCACCGGCACCGCCGTCAAGTCCCAGGTGCTGGCGCGCGACGGCAGCCCCTTGAGCGTTACCCGCGAGAATGCCTGGAACACCACCGACACGGTACCGCTCGCCGCCGTGCCGCCGCTGCTGCAAACCGCCTTCCTCGTCGCCGAAGACCAGCATTTCTATGCGCATCACGGCGTCGATTGGCCGGCCCGGGCCGCCGCGCTGTGGCTCGATCTGCGTGCCGGCGCGCCGCTGCGCGGGGCCAGCACCATCACCGAACAGGTGGTGCACATGATTCACCCGCGGCCGCGCACCCTCTGGTCGCGCTGGGTCGCGGGTTTCGAGGCCGCCCACCTCGAGCAACAGGTGCCGAAAACGCAAATCCTCGAGTTTTATTTGAACCAGGTACCCTACACCGACCGTCGCCGCGGCGTGGTGCAGGCCGCGCGCGGCTATTTCAATCGCGGGCTCGACACGCTGTCGCCGGGCGAGCAGCTCGCGCTGGCCGTGCTGGTGCGATCACCCAACGGCATGGACTTGCGGCACAACGCACCGCGCGCGCGGCGCGCGCTCGATCAACTGGCCGACCGGCTGCAAGAGCGCGGCGACCTCACCGCCGCACAGCGTGATGAGATACGAGCACAGCCCTGGGAGCTCAACGAGGCGGCCGACGCGCTCGACGCCAGCGACTTCGTCAGCCACGTGCTCGCCACCAGCGTAGGCCCGGTCGCGGCACAGCTGCGCACCACGTTGGATCCCGAGGTGCAGCGTAATGCGCAAGGCATTCTCGACGCGGCGCTCATAGGCCTCGCCAAGCGTCACGTGCATGACGGGGGCGTGATCGTAATCGATCATCAGCGCAACCAGGTATTGGGCTGGGTGGTCGGACGCAGCAGGCCGGGTAATGGCTACGACACCGTGCTCACGCCGCGACAGCCCGGCTCCACCATGAAGCCGCTGCTCTATGCCCTCGCGCTCGAACGCGGCTGGACCGCCGCGACGCTGATCGACGATGCCGAACTGTCCGAGTCCGTCGGTGCGGGTCAGCACACCTTTCATAATTACAGCCATCGGCATTACGGTCCGCTGCGGCTGCGCGAAGCGCTCGGTAATTCGCTCAACATTCCCGCGGTGGAGACACTGAGGTTCGTCGGCGCGGACGCCTTCATGCAACGGCTGCACGACATCGGCATCGTAAGCCTGACCCAGCATCCGGACGTGTACGGTGATGGTCTCGCGCTCGGCAACGGCGAAGTGTCGCTGTTCGAGATGGCGCAGGCCTACACCGTGCTGGCACGCGGCGGCCGCTACGAACCCGTGACGCTGCGGCTCGATGACCCGGCACCGCGGCACGACGTGCGCGTCTACTCGCCGGCCGTGGCCACGCTGATCGGCAACATCCTGGCCGATCCCGACGCGCGGATGCTGGAGTTCGGCCGCGGCTTGCAGTTTCCGGTCGAAACCGCGATCAAGACCGGGACTTCCACCGATTATCGCGATGCCTGGGCCATCGCCTTCGACTACCGTCATACCGTGGCCGTCTGGATGGGCAATCTCGATGGCAGCGCCATGGACGGGGTCACCGGCGCCGTGGGTCCCGCCATGGTGCTGCGGTCAGTGTTTTCAGCACTCAATCGCGATCAGGACACGCGGCCGCTCGACTTGAGCCGGGATCTCGTCGCGGCGCGCATCTGCCGTCGCGATGGCCGGCCGGCCGATGCGACGTGTGAGTCCATGAATGAGTGGTTCGTGCCCGGGAGCCAACCGACCGCCACCGAGTCGGGCGTCGCCGCGGCCGTGGCCCTGACGCAATACCGCGTGCTGCAGCCCACCGCGGGACTTAAGGTTGCGCACGATCCGCGTATCCCGGACGAATTTCAAAAGCTGCCGATGAAGGTGAACGGCGTGCCCGGACTCGAGCGCGTCGATTGGTACGTCGATGGTGCGCTCGTGGCGAGAACCGCGGAGCCGCATTACGCATGGCCGCTCAAAGCCGGCACGCATGACGTCAAAGCGACGGTTTGGACCGTTTCAGACAGCCACGCGGCCCTGGCGTCGCACAGCACCGAAGACATCCGCTTCTACGTGCACTGATTCAATTCGTCCCGCCGCGCTTGAGATCGGCGATGAAACGCTGGAATCAGCAGCTCCTGGCGCTGCTCGACGACCCCAATACGGCACGTCAATGACGGCGCCATCAAGGGGCTTGACGCGATCGCCGACGCGAACTCACGGCCCCGAGGATTTCTGCGAACTCAAATCGAGCTTCGGCACGCCGAACTGTCCCTCGAGTTTGCGCAGCTTGTCGAGGTCGATGGCACCGACGATGTTCACGATGGTGAATTGCCGCGCCTCGCTCGCGATCAACGCCAGCCCGAGCGCCTTGCCGTTCACCGTCATCATGTAGATGTCCACGTCCGCATGGGTCTTACGGCTGCGGGTCTGGATGAGGCGCGTCCATCCCGGCGCGCTCAGCTGGCGTCTCACCCCGTCGATGTCGGCTTCTCGGTACGCCGCATCCGTATCGAAAGTGAAGCTCCGCACGTAAATACCTTGCAGTCCTTTGATGGCCTCGAGAGTCGCGGCGTCCTCCGGATCCTTCGAGTTCAAAAAACCGGCCGCCAGATGCAGCAGCGAGCCGTCGAGCGTAATGTTCACCGAGTCCGCAGCCTTCGCGGCCAGCGCTGAAAAGTCCGGCAACACCAGCTGCGCGGATGGCACCGTCACGACCGGCGACGCGGCGCCGGATGCCGTTCCGCTGCCTGGCGCCAATGTACCAGCCCCCAGGCTGGTCGCCGCCGCGGTCACTGCCACCGCCAGCAACGGCGCGGCGGCCGCTTTCCGGAAGATACTCATACGCCCGGCGCCTCGTGCACCGTCCGCACCGCCAGATCGAACTTTTGATTGGTGACGCGCAGCGCCTGCATTACCTCCCGCCGTGCTTCCATGCCAGCCTGGATGTCACGCTGCTGCTTCAAGTGACTCTGCACGCCGACTGCGATCAGCACGGCGGCGGCGAGGCCCGCGGCAAGCCACCAAGCTGCGGTGGCTCTGCGCCGTTGAGTGGGCGCCACGCGCGCCATGACTCGAGCGGCGAAATCCGGCGGCGGTGTGGTCGGCCGTAATGCTTCGCGCAATCGAGATTCTAGCTCTTCGTGCATGCCTCACCCGATAGCTTCTGCCGCAGTGTATCCAAGGATCGCTTCAAGTGACTCTTGACCGAGTTCAGCGGCATGTCGAGCAGGGCCGCAATCTCCGTCGGATCCAAATCCTCTTGATAGCGCAATGTCATCACCGCGCGTGCATCGGGGCGGAGTTGCAGCACCAGCTGTCGCAATTGCCGCTGCCACAGCGGGTCACCCTCGTCATCGGCCCCCGTCTCCGCGACGTCCTTAAGCGACGCAGTCTCGACGCGTGCGCGCTGCCGCAGCTGGTCGATGGCCCGATTCGTCGTCACTTTCCGCAGCCAAAAAACCAGATGCCCGCCCGATTCGATCGAGTTAATCTTTGCGTACAGTTGCATGAACACCTCCTGGGCAAGATCCTCCGCCACGTCGGGCCTGCCGAGCATGCGCAGCGCCAGGCTGTAGACCGCGCGCTGCTGCGCGCGGACCAGCACCGCGAACGCATTCCGATCGCCGCCGCGCGCCTGGGCCAGTGCCGCGTCGAGAACGGCGGACGCAGTGTCGTTCAAGCCGTCGTCGATTCAACGCATCGCCACGCGGGGGAGTTTGCCGCCTGGAATGTGCAGCTGCTCCTGCAACGCGGGCAAATCCTCGAGCTTGATGGCGCCCAGGACATTGATGACCGTAAATTGATGGGGGTCGCTCGCGATCAAGGCCAGCCCCCGGGTTTCATCCTTCTCCCGGGCGATGAAGATGTCGACCTGCTCGTTTGCCTTGCGATCGTGCGTTTGCAACAGCGCAGTCCATCGAGGCCCCGCGAATTGCCGCCGCAACTCGGCGACCTCCGCTTGCGGGTACTCGAAATCGTTGGCGAACGCAAAGCTGCGTATCTGCACCAGCTTGAGACCGGCCAGCACCGACTTGACCGTCGCGGCGTCTGGGTCGTGATCGTCCATGACGGCACCGGCCAGATGCAGCAGCCAGGGGCCCAGATCGAGGTTGACCGAGCTGACGGCCTTTGGTTCGAGCGACCTGAAGCTGGGTATCGTCACCAGCGCGTCGTCGGCATGGGTCATCGCACTCGGCAGCCAACATAGGGCTGCGAGGATCAAAGATCGAATGGTCATGGTCATCTCCCGGGAGTAGGTCGTTTCGGCTCGTGTGGAACCTTGACTAGTAATACGACCGGAAAGCCCCCGGAGGGTGCACCGAAGCGGCCTAGCCACCGGCGCCGGCGGCGATCAGCGACTCGACGCGCGCGGCGAGTGTCTCGACGCTGAACGGTTTGCTCAGTAAGGAGATGCCAGCCGACACTTCCGTCGTCGGCCCCAGCGCATGTCCCGCGTAACCCGTGATGAGCAGCACCGGTAAATCGGGCAGATGTTGGCGCGCCGCGCTGGCCAATTGCCGGCCATTGATGCCACCCGGGAGGCCGATGTCGGCCACCAGAATGTCGACGCCCTCCCCGTGGGTCAGCCGCTGCTGCAAGGCGTTCAACGCCGCGTCGCCATTTGGCGCCTCGATCACCACGTGTCGCCGGTCGCGCAGCATTTCCGCGGTCAAATTGCGGATGTCCGCTTCGTCTTCCACCAAGAGGACGGTCGCACCCTGGGAAGCGGCACGATGCAGCGTCGCGGAAGCCGTATCCCCAGGCTGGTCGTCGCGCGCCCCGACATGGCGGGGCAGATAGATCTGGACCACCGTGCCCACCCCCACTTCGCTGTCGAGCTTCATGAAGCCACCGGACTGGCTGACGAATCCGTACACCTGACTCAAGCCCAAACCCGTGCCCTGGCCGTCGGGCTTGGTGGTGAAGAAGGGCTCGAAGGCGCGCTGCAATACGTCCTTCGACATCCCGCAACCGCTGTCTCTGACGCTCAAGCAAACGAAGTCGCCGGGCGTCGCGCCCTCCCAACCAGAGATATCCGCGGGCCGCAAGATCCGGTGGCGGGTCTCGATCACTAGGCTGCCGCCATCCGGCAACATCGCATCGCGCGCATTGATCGCCAGATTCAACACCGCATTGTCCAGTTGGCTGGGGTCGCACCGCACCGGCCAGCAGCCTTCGATGAGATCGAGCCGAAACGCGATCATCGGTCCGACCGTTTGCTCGATGAGTTTGCCGATCCCGTTCAGCAATTCGTCTACATCCAACACCTTCGGGGCGAGCGCCTGGCGCCGGGAAAAGGCGAGCAGCCGGTGCGTCAGCGTGGCGGCACGATCGATGCTCTGGCGCGCGACGGCGATGTAGTGCTGCGCCTCGTCATGGCGCCCTTGGGCGATGCGCCGGCTCATCACCTCCACCGCACCGGCGATTCCCTGCAGCATGTTGTTGAAGTCATGGGCGACTCCGCCGGTGAGCTGTCCCACAGCCTCCATCTTTTGCGCGTGGCGTAATTGTTCCTCGGCGGCGCGTTGCGCCGTGACGTCGCGGCCGACGAGATACATCAGATCGACATGGCGACCGCCGGTCCACAAGATCACGAAGTACCTGCCGTCCTTGTGCAGCATGCGGCTTTCGAAGTTGTGCATGCCTTCGCCTCGCTGCATTCGACCCACGACGGCGATGCTTTTTTCGTGATCCTCGGGATGTATGAACTCCAGGTACGGACGCGACGTGAGCTCAGCCGCGCTCCATCCCAGCATGCGTGTCCATGCCGGATTGACCGATTGCATGTAGCCGTCGAAGTTCGCCGTGCCCATCAGGTCGTTGGTCCCCGTCCACATGCGCTCGCGATCGGCGCTGCTCGCCTCGAGTGCCGCCGCGGTGGCCACCTCCGCCGTGACATCGCGCGCAAAGCCATACAGATAGGCCCCTTCCGGGACGGTGGTCCAGGCCAGGCAACGCGTGTCGCCGTTCTTCGTCAGAAAGTTCAAGCGAAATTCCGAGAGGGTCGTTCCGGTCGCCAACTGCGCGAGTCCGGCTGCGCCCGCCGCGGCATCCCGGGGCGCAACGAAGGTCATGATATTCTTGCCGCGCACCTCCGCTTCACCCCACCCTAGTGCCTCCACCCAGGCCGGATTCACCGACAAAAGCTCCCCCTGGGAGGTAGCGACCACCTTGATGATCGGCGACAGCATCCAGCTACGATCACGGTCACGGCGCGCCGCCTGTTCCTCGGTGATGTCGCGGCCGACCCCATGCAGCAATCCGCCATCGGCGATCGACGTCCAGCTGATGAGCCGGTACTTGCCGCATCGGGTTCGATAACGGTTCTCGAAAGCCGCGGAATGCTGGCCCGCCACTAGCCGTTGAATCTCCGCCCGCGTCCCCTCGATATCATCCGGATGCACGAAGTCGGTCAAGGGCATGCCGCGCAGCTCCCGCTCCGACCAACCGAGTAGACGGCTCGTGGCGGGGTTGACTTCGAGCAGCACGCCATTCAGGTCACAGATGACCATCATCTCATCCGCCAGCTGCCAGATGCGATTACGATCGGCGGTGCGCGCCGCCACCAAAGCCGCGAGTTCCTCATTGGCGCGGAGCAAGGCCCGTTCCGCCCGTGCACGCTCCAACGCGTCCCAGACGCGGGCGGCCACCTCCTCGATCAACTGAACCTCTTCGCGCGCCCAGCGATGCGGGCGGCTGTGCGTGACGTACAGCGACGCGCGATACAGTCCGTCGCGGATCAGGGGCACGGACACGTGCGCACGCGTGCCGATCGACGACCAGGTAGGCGAGCGTATGTCGGTGTCCGCCAATACGTCGTCTTCCACCGTGGTAAGGCCCTGGCGCCCGCGGGCCACATTGCGGGCGCCAAAATCTTCCAGGCAAAACGTCCCGTTGACGGGCTCGAGTCCATCCGTATACCCACAGGTCACCAGCACGGTCTCCTGGTCCGGCTGAATCTGGCCGTAGCCCACGCGCGCGGCGCCCAGGTAACTGCCCAGCCGCGTCATGGCGATGTCGAGAACTCGCTGCGGGTCACCCTGCATGCGCAGCTCGTCGCTCAACTGCAGCAAGAATAGCTGTCGGCTCTCCGCCAGCTTGCGCTCGGTCAGATCGATCGATACGCCGTGAAATCTCACCGGCTTGCCGTTCTGATCACGGGCGAGCCGCCCGCGCGCCAACACCCACCGCAGCGAGCCATCGGGCCGGATGATACGGTGTTCGTTTTCGTACTGGTCCACGCCCTCCTTCATCCGCTCGATGGCTGCGTTCGAGGCCGCGATATCGTCCGGATGGATGTACTGGAAATAGTATCCGAGGGGTTTGCCGTGAGCGGCGTCCACCGGATCGACGCCGTAGATGCGGGCGAGACTCTCATCCGCGTAGACCCGGCCATTCACGAGGTCGCCGTCCCAAGTTCCCACCACGCCAGACGCCTGGAGGGCCAAGGCGAGGCGCTCCTGCTCAGCTAGTGCCGGCCTGTCGGCATCGTCGGCGGAATTCATCATGCGGACACTGTGGGTTTACATGTCGTCGTAGTGTACTCGCCCCGGCCTGCGCCGCCATCGCGATGCCAAATTCTGCGAGAATGTAATTTTTGCCACGCCCAATTTTACGCTGGAGCATTGCCATGACCATTCTTCTGATCCCTCGCTTCTCGGCCTCATGGCTCGGCGCGAGCATGCTGCTGCTCGGCAGCAGCGCATGGGCGGGCAACTGTCCCGCGTTTTTGAATCACGATTTCAAAAAGCTGCATTCCACCGACCATGTCAATATTTGCAAGGCGTACGCCGGCAAGCCGCTGCTCATCGTCAACACTGCCAGTCACTGCGGCTTTACTCCGCAGTTCAAGGGTCTGGAAGCATTGCACGAGCATTACAAGGACCGTGGCTTGGTGGTGATCGGCTTTCCATCCGACGATTTCAATCAAGAAGCGAAGGACGAATCCGAGACGGCGCAGGTCTGCTACGTCAATTATGGGGTGACTTTCACCATGCTATCGCCGCTGCCGGTGACCGGTGCTGACGCGAATCCGGTGTTTCGCGAACTCGCCCGTCAATCGCATCCACCCACCTGGAACTTCAACAAGTACCTGGTCAAACCGGACGGACAGGTGACGGCGTACTTCGACAGCGACACCACGCCTGATTCGGCACCGCTGCAGCAGTCGATCGAACGGCTACTGGCCGGCACACACGACGGCTCGTAGCGCGCATCACGGAATCAACACGATCTTGCCCGTATGGAGTTTCTGCAGAAACGCCTGCTGTGCCGCGACGATCTCGCGCAGCGGCTGCACGCTCGCGAGCACCGGCTGGATCTCGCCGCGCTCGATGTAGCCCACCAGGTTGGCGAACACGCCGTCATCGAGCACGGTGCACCCCAGTAGCGTGAGATCTTTGAGATACAGAGTCCGCAGATCGAGTCCCACCGTCGGGCCGCCGATGGCGCCGGCCACGGCGTACCGTCCGCCCCGCCGCAGCACGTCGAGCAGCTCGCCGAAGCTTGAGCCGCCGACCACGTCCACCACCACATCCACGCTGTCCCGTCCCCATGCCGCCCGCGGCGGCGCATCCCGGGGCAGAACGCGCACCGCGCCCAGTCGGGAAACGGCCGCCGCCTTCGATGCACCGGCGATGGCGAACACGGTCGCGCCGCGGCGCTTCGCGAGCTGCACGGCCGCGGAGCCGACGCCACCCGACGCGCCGGTAACCAGCGCGGTCTCGCCCGCCTTGAGCTTAAGGCGCGTCAGCATGTTCTCAGCGGCTGCATACGAACAGGGAAAGGACGCGAGTTCGGCATCGCTCAAGACGCTGACGATGGCATGCGCATGCACGGCGGGTACGCAGGCGAACTGTGCGAACGCCCCGTCGCGCTCCGAGCCGAAGTAGATGGCGCGATAGCGGTCGACCGTACCTGGGATGCGGAACACCGGCTCGACCAGCACCCGTTCGCCAACTCGGGACGGAGCCACACCTGCGCCCACCGCCACGATCCTGCCGCAGGCATCGGCCCCCTGGATCCGCGGGAATTGTGGCAACGCACCGGTCCAGCCCGCGTCCGACGGGTCGGCGTCCGGGATGCCTGCGGCCCCGGCTTCGGCCGTCGTGCCCTCGCTGACCGCGCGTGAATACCACCCGGTGCGGGTGTTGATGTCGGTATTGTTGACGCCGGCGGCGCCGACGCGGATCAACACCTCGTCCGGCGCGGGCGTCGGGATGGGAACGTCGTCGCGAAATTCCAGCTGCTCGAAACCGCCATGGCCCTTGAGCAGCACCGCCTGCATGGTTGCGCCGCTCACGATCCGGACCGCCTCCAGATCCACAGGCCGAGCGCCGCCGCCGCGATCACCGCCACAACCCGCAAGACCAGACTTATCGCCTGCGCCCCCCGCACCAGCTCTTCCTCTTCCAT